>Ga0182016_10000242_pt1 | contig 67887 bp, 55 predicted proteins | sample 712S2MmetaG_FD_120491 | JGI IMG/M metagenome (GOLD analysis project Ga0182016, IMG submission 120491) | Permafrost microbial communities from Stordalen Mire, Sweden - 712S2M metaG | ecosystem: Environmental > Terrestrial > Soil > Wetlands > Permafrost | place: Sweden: Stordalen | collected...
AACACGTTCGTCGAGAACGGCATCGATGAAGATTTCGACAAGTCCGAGCCGCGCTACAAGATCGAAACGCCGCCGTTCTATGCCGCTTGGGCGACGCCGGTTCTGCACGACTCGCTCGCCGGCTTACGCATCGACGCCGAATGCCGGGTGATCGACATGCGCGGCGCGGTCATTCCAGGGCTTTACTGCGGCGGCGAGTCGGCCGGAGGCTTCGGCCAGCACGGTCTAGCGCGCGCGATCTGCCAGGGCCTCATTGCGGCCCGAAGCGCAACAGGCACCCCAGCGTAGTTCGGCGTTAACGGATGGCCAGCTCCGGCCGGGTGGTGTTCTCGAGTAAGAGGACGCCGGCTGCCGTATTCGAGATCGGCACGTGATAGGTGCTCTGAAGTTCGCGGACGCTACCGGTCAAGGCGCCGCGCATCGCCAGCCACATGATCAGCTCTGCGCCTTGAGCCCCCGCTTCGCGGATGAGGTCGAGCGTCGCATAGCTCGCGAGCTCATCGGGCGCATCGACGATCTTCTGCAGGCACATCCGGTCGAATGCCGGGTTGATGAAACCGGCGCGCTCACCGTCGAGCTGGTGAGAGAGGCCGCCCGTTCCGATGACCACGACGCGGAGATCTTCGGGATACGATGCAATCGCGCGCCCAAGGGCTTGGCCGAATCGATAGCAGCGCGAAGGCGTCGGAATCGGGTGTTGCACGGTGTTGATGCTGATCGGAATCGTCCGCGGCATCGTCGAGCGCGCGGGCCAGAGCAATTGCATCGGGATCGTGAAGGCGTGATCGACGAGCATCTCTTGACACGAGCAAATGTCGAAGTCGTCGTGCATAAGGCTTTCGATCAAATGCCACGAAAGGCGCGGGTCACCGCTAAACGGCGGGGATGTCGGGATGCCCCAGCCTTCGTCTTCATTGCGATACTCGGCAGCCGCACCGACCGCAAACGTCGGCATGGCGTCCAGAAAAAAATTGAGCCCGTGATCGTTGTAGAGGACGACGGCAACGTCGGGTTGCACTTCGTCGAGCCACCGGCGAAGTGGCGGGAACGCATCGAAGAATGGCTTCCAATAGGGATCGGCTTCAAGCCCTTTCTCCAGGGCATTTCCGATCGAGGGGACATGGGTGGTCGCGATGCCGCCGACAATGCGTGCCATCCGGTTAGCACCCCGCCGCAAGGAGCTTGGCCTTGAACTCTTCAACGGTCACACCGGTTTGCTGTGCGCCGATGTCCTGTACGCCTAAGTGAAATATTCCGGCGAACTTGGCGAGGTAGTAGATGTTTCCGCCGGCCTCAAGGAGGGCCAGCACGTTTCGTGATTTGATCGCGGCTCGCTGCTGCTCGTTGAGGCCGAAACGCGCCATATATTCCTCTTCGTCGCGAAGAAACGCCTCGCGGTTCGATCTGCTATTGAACGAGAAACACATCTTATTGAGAGCGTAACCCTTCATCGCGTTCGCTCCGTTGAAGAGGATCGTGCCCGGAATGGGCTGATCGGTCATAGTCGTCATCACAGGAATAAGCGTGACACCCAAGTGTTCCCGAAGTGTGAACGACCAGGTCCGTTCTTCGCAAATTCTTCACATTTCAGGTGCTGGGCGCAGTTGGGCGCGCTGTGATGCACGTCGTCTTCATGCCTGACGGCCAGGGGTCGGCACGGCGGGGGAACAAGCGTCACATCGTGCCGGCGATTCACTCATTGAAACGCCTTTACTTGATGGCCGCACCAGCCGTCGTGCTGATGCTCGGGATCGCCATTTTCACGTCCGCGCCCGCTCGTGCCGGCTGCGAGGATGCGTTTTTTAGCAGCGGCATCGCCTGGACGGGATCGTCGGTCGTACTCGTTGCAACACCGATGGGGAATAGCGGCGGCGATCTCTCGTACTTTTGGCAGCAGACCGGTACGACGGCCTGGCATCGTGAACTCGTCGCGTCCACCGGTGGATGTCCGGCCAGTTGGGAAAACACCGTCGTCCCGCAGTCACCGACGGGTTACCGTTCCAACGCGATCGCGTGGACCGGCGACTCGGTCGTCATCGCTGCGGTGGACGTGCGCAACGGTGGCCTCTATTACTGGTGGCAAGCAAAAGGCAGTACCGTTTGGCACCAGCAGCTCGTCGCCGCAGGGCCGCCCGAATGCTGCTCGTTCTACTCCGTGCTGAACGGCAAGGTCACGCCGTTGGTGGTGGGCTACTCCATGCCGAGTATCGCCTGGACCGGCTCGGCGGTGGTGATCGCCGCGAGTGACAAACACGGCTTGCACTACTGGTTTCAGCAGAAAAACAAAACGACGTGGTACGAAGAACTCGTTGCGCCGTTTTCGGTTGTGGCCCCATTGCAGCCGGCCATCGCGTGGACGGGCTCGTCCGTCGTCATCGCGAGCAGTTGCAACGGCAACGAGAGCGACGGAATGTGCTACTACGTGCAACCCGCAGGTTCGGCGACGTGGGGCCGCCAGGTTGTCGATACCGGCTATTCGCTGTTTCCGTCGATCGCGTGGACCGGGAGTGCCGTCGTTATCGCCGCCAATGTGGGTGTAACGGGCTCAGACAACGCGATCGCAACCTGGACGCAAGCGGCGGGAACAACGGCATGGCGCAAAGAGCAAGTCGGCGCCGTGAGCCAATACGGCGGCCCGGCCGTCGGGGCCGCGGGCAACTCCGTCGTCGTGGCGGCGATCGACGAAAACATCAAATTACAAGTGTTCGATTTTTGGTGGAAGGACCAGACAAGCAGCGGAACGTGGGCACTACAGCATCCGCCCGGAAGCGCGCAGTACAGCGGATGGATGGATCCCGGCGGAATTACCTGGACCGGGAAATCGATCGTCATGGCGTCGACAGACGCGTGCGGAGACCTCGACTACTGGTGGCAGCAGTTCGCGACGCCGACGTGGCACAAGCAGCGCGTCGTGACGAGCGGCAACTGGCCACCAAGCACATGCGGTTAGCCCTATTGCATCGGCGTGCCGTGCGCGCGATCGCGGTCAAATTTGGCGAATCGCTCAGGCGCGCTTGCAAAATATGCCTTGAGAATGCGGATGCGGTCGCCTGGTGCATCAGAGAGCATCTCCATGCGTCCGGCCATCTTGGACTTTTGGTAATTTTCGAGGAGCCATACGAGGCCCCAGGGGTTGAGGCCGGCCTTGGCGCAGAGGTCCGCGCCCGTTACGTCGGCCTCGCTTTCGACGCTCTCGGCCGCCGTCATCGGGGAAACGCTTCCGGCCCGGATGGCGCCGGCCACCGCGTTCGCAGCCGCTACATTGCCGGGCTTGGTGGCGTTCACCAATCCGTTGATCGTATTCGGGTCGAGAAGTCTCAACGGGTTGTTGAGGATGCCACCGTAATAACTGGCGCTAGCGCCCAACATCAAGGCCCCTGCAGCGAGCTGCGTGTTGAACGCCTTGCGGGCCACGCTCGCGAAGTCGTGACGAACGGTGTGCGCGACCGCGTGGCAGAGCGCACCCGCGAGCTCTTCGCGGTAGCGGATGACTTCAAAGGTCTTGTCACTGACGTAGACGCGCCCGCCGGGAACCGAGGCTACGTTCGGGTAGGGATCGCGCCCGATCGTGAAGATGAACGGCGCGTCGTAGCGCGGACCTGCCACGGCCTTCAACGGCTCGGTGATCGGGTTGAGGATGTCGTTGTAGAGCGGAGACTTCGAGACGATTATCCCCGTGCTGTATAGCCAATCGTAGATCTGCTTGCCCAAGTACGCTTCTTGTACGTCCGCAACCGCCGGAACAGACACGATGACCATAAGCACAAAAAGCGAAGCGACGACTCTTACGAAGCGCGATGCGGAAACTTTCAAAGCGAAACTCCGGGCAGGGTGCAAGCGATACGGAGTATTGGCTTTCGGGTCCGACTCTATCCGACCCGCTGATCGAGAGTCAGCAAGCTCGATGGGTCGTTTGTCGCGGTCGCCGCGGCAACGATGGCGTCCACGGTAGCGCCAGGATGCTCGATCATACTCGGGTGCGCGCCGTAGACATGTGAAATGTGCGCTTTTGCCCTATGTGCCATGAACAACTGGATTTTTGGCGGGAGCACATTGTCGAGGTCGCCGACGACATACCAGGACGGGATCGTCTTCCAACCTTCGGCTTCCGGCGATTTTTCGTTGAGTGCACTGTTGGCAATCGGACGTTGGGTGATGGCCATGAGCGATGCGATTGGTGCCGGTACATCAGATGCAAAGACCGCGCCGTAATATTTAGGCGCGAGGTAAAGATCCGCGTCACCGCCGCTAGCCGTTGCGAAAGGCACCGCAACAAACAAGTCCTTCGGCGGAGGCGGAGCTGTGGCCAGAAGACTCAAACAACTCTCGCCGCCTTCGGGAACGAACGCATCGACGAAGACGAGTGCCTTGATTTTGGGGTTGCCGGCCGATGCGGCGCTGATGACGGTACCACCGTATGAATGACCAACGAGGATAACCGGTCCCGGGATCGTCTTGAGGAATGCCGCGATCGAGGCAGCATCCAAAGCGACACCACGCAGTGGGTTCGGAGGAGCGACCACGGGGTATCCATCGGCAGTTAGTGCCTTGATGACACCGTTCCAACTCGATGCGTCCGCCCAGGCGCCGTGAATGAGGACCACCGTTGGTTTGGTAGACTGCGCCAAGACTTGCTCGGCACCGCTGCCGTCGGGAAGATGACCAATCATGAGAGGCCTTTCAGTAGTGTTTGCATCGCACAGGCGGCTCTCGGCCGCGGTGGCGATGAACAAAGGCTACCGTGTTCTCCTCTGTAGGCTCCACGCACAACTGTGACAGCGGGCCGGACAGTTACAAATGGACCTCAGCGAAGTGCGAGTGCAGCGGCCGCCTCGGCAAGGGCGGCTTGCGCGCCGAGCCTCGTGCCTTCCGCTCGAAGGAGGGCGAGAACGTCCGGATGGAGCGCTTTCGCGACGGACGCGAAAAGAAGGTTCCACGTTCGCCGTTGAAGCGAATCGCGCTCGAGGGGAAAGCGCTCGAGAGAAGCGTCGATAAAGCCCATCAGCCGCGCAGCTACGTGTGGGTGGCCGCGTAAACTTGCGACTCCCGCCACGTATTGAACGGCCAACGCTTCGTCGCGTCCCGTAGCGTTGAACACGACTCTCGTGGCCGCCTCGGCTGCGTCGGCTTCGCCGAGCAAAAGATGCAGACAGGCGAGACACTCGTTTGCCTGAAGGACGACTGCGGGAGTCATTCCATGCTCGCTCGCCAGAATCTCGTTGGCGATGTCGATCGCGCGGCGCAAATTTCCGGCGGCGGCTTCAACGAAAATGCCCCGAATCTTGAGCCATCGCGTGTTGTAAAATTCTTCGCCGTGCAACGTTGCGATTGCCTCGGCGGTTGCGAGGTCGGCGCGCGCTTCGTCGAACAGCCCCTCGCTCTCGTGCAGCATTGCGCGCGAGAACAGAAATCTGGCATAGGGGAGCGACGTCTGCATCTCTTCCGCTGCAGAGAGTTCCTCCACTCGCTGGGCAGATCGTCGGGCATCGGCGACGAGGCCGCGTGTCGCAAGAACGTACGTTAAGGACGAGTGTAGCGCAATAATTTCGCGCGCATCTCCGATGCGGTCGAAGAGCGGAATCGCACGCTCGATCGTCGCGAGCACCCCCGGCTCGTTAAATGTCTCTACAATGATTCTGTGCAATAATTTCGCCGCAAGCTTTGGATGTTTTTCTTCGTCGATCAGCGCGAGCGACGCCACACACAAGGCACCTAACTCCGCTGGATGGCCGCTTATGAACCACAGGTCGCGCAGGCCGGCGACGATTCGTGCGCCCACGGCGTGATCGTCCTCGGAAGATGAATTGAGTGACCAGGCGAGAGCAGCTCGCGCATTTTCGAGTTCGGGACGCAGTTCCGTAAAGACCTCGAGAGACATGGTCCGTGGAAGATCGTCTCCGATCTGCGCGAGCCACTCCGCGTGACGCCGTGCAGTTGTGGTGTACAGCTGCGATCGATCGAGTTGCTGCAGGGCAAATGTGCGGACCGAATCGAGCAATACATACCGCGCGCTGTTTTCTGTTTGAACGACTTGGATAAGGGACTTGTCCGCAAGCGACGCGAGGAGATGCAAAACCGAGGACTGGTCGATGTTATCGAACGCGCAAACCGAGCGCGCCGCATCGAGTGTAAAACCGCCGGAAAAGATCGCGATCCGCGAAAGGAGATTGCGCTCGAGATCGCCGAGCAGTTCGAAACTCCAGGCGATTGTTGCCTGCATTGACTGTTGGCGAAGTGGCAAGTTCCGGGGAGCACCCGGAAGCGAGAAGTGTTCGTCCAATCTCGCATCAAGCGCCTTGAGCCCGAGGAATGGGAGTCGCGCTACAGCCAGCTCGATAGCCAGCGGAATGCCCTCGAGACGACGGCAGATGTTGTACACGAAGTTCACGCTGTCGTTTGTGAATATGACCGAGGAATCGCGTTGCCGGCCGCGCTGGAGAAAGAGGTCGAGCGCTGAATATCTCGAGGCGTCTTTGAGTGTGGACGGCGTCTCATCTGGTAATGTGAGCGGCGACAAGCGATAGATGGACTCGCCCTCGATCTGTAGCCGTTCGCGACTGGTCGCAAGTAGCGTGACGTGCGGGCAACCGGTGATGACAGCGTGAGCTACGGTGGCGGCATCAGCGGTGAGATGCTCGCAGTTGTCGAGGATGAGCAGCAGACGGCGCTCTGCGAGCTGTGCTACTAAACTACTCACGCTCTCGACGGGGCCGGCGAGGGGTGGCTCGATCGTCGATGCGATCCGACCGGCGATAAACGCTCCGTCGCTTAGCGATGTGAGATCCGCAAAACAGACTTCATCCCACTGCCCGTTCGGCTCGCAGCGTGCGATTTCCAATGCGAGACGCGTCTTACCGATACCGCCCGATCCCGTTACCGTGACGACCCGGAATTCCGCGAGAGCAGCAATCGTCTGCGCAATGTCGTCTCTACGTCCCAAGAGCGATGTCGACGATAGCGGAATATGTCTTTGAAGGCGTGTTGCCGTTTCCGGCTCGTGTACGCGTCGGCGCACCCGCGCGGCTTGCGCTACCGCCTCGAATTCCGACCGCTCTTCCCCATTGAGGCGGAGGGCTTTAACCAAGAGGGCGACCGTGTGGCTATACGGCGCGCGTCGCGAACCCCGTTCTAGGGCGCTGATCGCCGCCGCGCTGATGCCGGCCATTTCGGCAAGCTGCTCTTGTGAAAGCCCGGCCTGCAAACGACCGTCCCGCAGCAAATCCCCGAACGAGCCTTCCCGGCCTTTTGGCACGACGATTTCTTCTGCCGTCCTCAGGGAAAATCACCCTAGATGATATCTCTTCCGCTTTCGGCGTTCGCTGACTATTGCCCAAAAAGCCGACCCGAGCAGCGGCTACGTCAAATGGGGTCTTCTCCGGCCCCGCGTCATCATGCCGGGGCGAACGTTGCGTCCGAGAACGAAATCCTCGCAAAGTGACCGTTGGGATGAGACCGCTCAATAACAAAAACTCCACCCCCAGAACTAGCGGCGATCACCCAACGGCCCGTGTTTTTGGGATGAAATCGCACAACGGCCGGGTGCAGTCATTCGCGGTCGGCTCGGGTGCCTTTGTAAAACTACTGATTCGCAGCCATTCTGCTATAATATGCAAGTGAAAAGCATGGGCATCTGGCGGATCCCGGTTTTGCTCGGATAGCGACTACGGCGAATGGCGGCCTCTTGGACCCACTGACACGAAAGGCAATCCTGGGGCTGGCACAACTGTTCGTCACGCTGGCAGTGGCGCTTTTCGGGCCCGCATGGACGTTCAACTACCCCTTCGCGTGGCTCTTTCTCGCAGTGTTCTTCGCGTCAGCCGGTCTGATCACGGCATACTTGGCGAAGCACGATCCGGCACTGCTCGAACGCCGCATACGCGGCGGCCCAAGCGTTGAGACAGAGCCGCTTCAGAAAACAATCCAAGCCGCAGCCGCGCTGGTCTTCATGAGCACGTTCCTCGTAGCGTCGCTCGATCGCCGCTTCGAGTTGTCACACGTACCGCCCGCCCTTGCCATCGCGGGCGACGTCGCAGTTGCACTCGGCTTCTACACCATCTTTCGCGTCTTACGGGAGAACTCGTACACGGCCACGAGCATTGCGGTCGCGCCCGGCCAAACCGTCGTTTCCACCGGCCCGTACGCGGCCGTGCGCCATCCGATGTACGCGGGCGCGCTGCTCATGCTGGCCGGCGCGCCCCTCGCCCTCGGCTCATGGTGGGCGCTCGTGCTCCTCGTCCCAATGACCACCGTCATCGTCGCGCGCCTACTCGACGAAGAGCGGATGCTCACCGCGCATTTACCCGGCTATGCGGACTATTGCCGGAGCGTTCGTTACCGGCTGTTGCCGGGAGTCTGGTAGAACGAATCGTTGAAGCCGCTGCCGCCGGAGTGGCACTACATCAAGCACGGCGATCTCGCCGATCTCGCGCTCGCCACGGACATCGTCGACGAGGCCGAACAGAATCGTCCCAACGGCGACGGCGATTGGGACGAAGACGCCCAATAACGAAAAGCTCAACCCCCTCTGCCGGTGAGTCGCTGGGCGATCTCACTGGCCGTTGGGATGGAGCAGAAATTTGGAAATTTGGTGGAGCTGCCGGGGAGCCGCCCCCCGGGTCCGAAAAGCTGGACTGCCGCTTTCTCCAGGCTCAGCTTCGAATTTATCTTAATCGCGCGAACTTCTCGAAACCGGAATTTCGTGCGCAGCAGATGCAGTTGTTTTCGGGCGCCTCTCGCATCAGCCTCAGCGTCCTAGCCGTACTTTATGACCGCAGGTGAGATGGCAACGGCAACCTCTCTCCAACGGTGGTTACTTAGTTAAACTAAGCAGCCAGTGCGTATTCGTTGTTCGCGTGTAAAACGCTTGCGATCGTTTTAGGAGGGCTCGCAACTCCGCCTGCTTACGACAACCTCAGATCTTCCCGTCGAGCCTACTCAGCCCCATGAGTGTTTCCGTTGTTGTACCCACCGCTGTCACCGGTAAGCATGCTATTTTACCACATCCGGGTATCGCTCGTCGAGGGCGCGAAAGGTGGTCGAGATGCGCGAACCGGACGTGCCGAAATCGCTGACTTCCCCGCGCCGGGCAATCGTCGCCTTGATTGCGGTCGCGGCGGTCGCTGCCATCGCCATGACGATCCGGGACGGCGCCCTCGCCAGCCGTTGGACGGACGCCCTAGGCGTGCTGCTCGGTGCGCTGGCCGGTACGTTCGTTGGCGAACGGCTGGCGTACATATCCGGACGGGTCTCCGCGACGTGGCTGGGGTGGGTGCAGATGGCAACGATCGGCCTGCTCATCGTCGGCGCGGTCAGTTGGCAGGCGCTGCCCGATTACTGCCGTCTGCCGGTTAGCTTTGCGATGGGACTCGTGATCGTCGCCGCCACCGTCTACGTTCAGCGGCTGCGGATGCGCTTGCCATAATCGGGGTTGGTGGCTGTCCCTCGACTACGCGCTACGCGCTGCGCTCGGCATGACAGAAGGGGGCGGTTCGACTTCGAGAGTCTCAGCTGCGCCTTGTTGGCCGATCGAGGTGTCGAGTGCGACGCGGATGCCGTCGGCGATGAGGCTGAACGCGAGTACCGTCGCGACGATCGCGAGGCCCGGCACGAGTACCATCCACGGCGCGGCTTCAGCTTGCGGCGTGAGCGCGTCTTGCAGCATGTTGCCCCACGACGCCTGCGGCGGCTGCACGCCGAGACCGAAGAATGAAAGCGACGATTCGGCGAGGATGTTGTCGCCGATCGCGAACGCCGCCGCGACGACGACCGGCGCCAGCGCGTTCGGAATGAGATGACGCGTCACCAGCCGTGCCGGACTGGCGCCCAGCGCACGCGCCGCTTCGACGAAATCGCGATCGCGTAACGACAGCACCTCGGCGCGCACCAATCGCGCGAGGCCGGGCCACGCCGTCAGACCGATGATGACGATGATGATCGAGAGTGAAAAATGGTTCGTCAGCGCCGAAATGATGAGCAGCAAGAAGAACGTCGGGAATGAAAGCATCGCGTCGACGAAGCGCATCATCAGGCTGTCGACGAAGCCGCCGGCGAAACCGGCAATCGCGCCGTAGAGAACGCCGATCGTAAACGACAGCGCCATTGCGGCCGCGCCGACGAGCAGCGAAACGCGCGCGCCGTACAAGGTGCGGACGAATTCATCGCGTCCGAGGAGATCGGTTCCGAACCAGTGCGCAAACGACGGCGGTTGCGGCAGGCCGAGCAGGGGGTGTGAGATCACGTCGGGCTGCGTCGGATCGATCAGCGGTCCCAGCAGCGCGGCGAGCAGGATGAGCGCGATGAAAAGGCCGCCGGCGAGGGCGGATCGTTCGCGCAGAAACCGCCTGAATTGACGCATCAGCCGTACCGTATCCGCGGATCGGCGATTGCATACGCCACGTCGGCAAGCAGATTTCCGAGCACGATCAGCACGGCGGTCAGCATCGTGATCGCCATGAGCGTCGGATAGTCACGCGCGAAGATCGACGTGAACGTCAAGTAGCCCACGCCGGGAATCGAGAACACGTATTCCACGAAATACGCGCCGCCGACCAGCGTCGGCAGGCTCAAGCCCAGCAACGTGATGATCGGAAGCAGCGCGTTGCGCAGCGCGTGCCGGACGAGCACGTCGCGCTCGGTGAGTCCCTTACTTCGCGCCGTTCGGATATATGCCGAACTCATCGCCTCGATGATCGAACTTCGCTGATAACGCATCCAGCTCACGAAGCTCACCAGCGCGATCGCCACCACCGGCAACACCAAATGCCACAACCGGTCGAACGGGTCGTCCTCGCGTCCGAGCGACGAAAGCCCCGATGACGGAAACCAGCGCAGTTGCACGGCGAACAAATCGATCAACACGATCGAGAGCCAAAAGACCGGCATCCCGTAAAACGCGAAGCCGACGGCCGACGTGGCGTTGTCGAAGAGTGAGCCGCGGTGCGCGCCGGCGTAGATGCCGATCGGGATGGCGATGAGGAGTGTGAGCAGCAGCGCGAGACCGACCATCTCAATCGTCACCGGCAGCCGTTCGAGCACTTTCTCGACAACGGGCCGTTGATCAACATACGAGGCGCCGAGCGATCCGTGCAAGACCAGCTGTTTGAGCCAGTAGAAATATTGCACGAACCACGGCTTGTCGAGCCCGTAGAGCGCGTTGATGCGTGCCATTACGGCAGGGGAGAGCGCACCGCGCGGACCGAGGATGGCGGCCGGCCCACCCGGCGCTAGCGCCATCATGGCATAGGTAACGACGCTAATGAAGAGCAGCAACGGCACCGCTCCGGCCAAACGGCGGATGATATACGCGATCATTGCGCCGTCTTCCAGTCTTCGATGTTGTAGTACAGCAGCGGTTGCTGGAGCGTCGTTTTCGGATCGAGCACGAGGTGCGCGGAATACGCGGTGCCGGCGAACCGGGTCCATTGGTAGAGCATCGGCACCTTATCAGCGATCTCTCGCTGCATCTCGTTATAGATGGCGCGCCGTTTCCCGTCGTCGAGTTCCGTGAGACCAGCTTTCATCAGACGATCGAGCACCGGATCGTGGAAAGCGCCGGTATTCTGGCCGGCGGGCGGGATCGACGACGTCGCAAGGTTCGCCGTCATGTCCGGGTCGACCGAACCGCCAAAGCCTTCGGAGATGAGATCGAAGTCGCCCTTGAACTCGCGCGCAACCATCGATGGGAAATCCATCTCGCGCAGTGCGACTTCGATGCCGATCGCCTTCATGTCGGCGGTAAACTCAAGGTCTGCATCGGTCAAGATGGCCGAGCCCTGATTGATCAAGAGTTCGAATGCGAGTCGCGCGTTGCCGCGCCGGCGAACGCCGTCAGGCCCCACGCGCCAACCGTCGGCATCGAGCATCGCCCGCGCTTTAACCGGATCGTACGGATACTGTGCCACGTGGCCGTTGTGCCAGTGCGTGAGCCCAACCGGAACCAACCCATCGGGCAACGGCACCTTATCCTGGAAAAACCCTGAAATGAGCGCCTGGCGATTATTTCCGTACATCATTGCGCGTCGCACGATGACATCATCGAGACCGGGGCGGCGCGTGTTCGGCAGGGTCACATCGATGTAGACCGACGGGAAGGTCAACAGCTTGACCTTCGGCGCGATGCGCTCGAGTTGTTGATAGACGGTCGAACCGGTATCGTCGACGAGGTCGGCCGAACCGTTGGCCATGGCGTCGGTTTGCGCCTGATCGTTGAAGATCGTGCGCACATCGAAGCGCGCGATGTGGGGTTTCCGCCATGCGTAGGGGTTCGGGACGAAGATCGTTTCGCTATCGTGCTGCCACCGGAGCAGACGGTAGGGCCCAGTGCCGACGGGATGTTCGCCAAAGGCGCTAAAGCGCAACCGGTCATGAGGAACGCGGCCGAGGATATGCTCGGGCAATATGCTCGCTTCGAAACCCATCCCGACGAGCGTGAACACGGCGCTCGGATACGCGAGCGTGAAGTGGACGCGGAAGGGGCCATCGCCAGTTACCCGCTTGATGTACACCATATCGCCGGCGTTAATCGAAGCGGTCTGCGGATCGATTAACGCGTCGTAGGTGAAGACGACGTCCTTCGACGTGAACGGCGCGCCGTCGGACCAGCGCACGCCGTGCCGTAGGTCGACCGTCCACTGTAACCCGTCGGCCGAATGTGTCCACGACGTCGCCAAACGCGGATGCGGAAGATAATCGGCGCCGATGTAGCTCAGAGACTCGAAGATGATCTGCGGGTAAACGATGCCGTCTTGGACGGTCTGCCCGAACATCGGATTCATCGTTGCGCCATCGACGCGCGTGAGCGAAACGATCGTGCCGGGATCACGTTGCGCGCCGGCACCGGCCGCGCACCCGTCTAACGCGAGCGCAATCAGCGCACACGTAAAAAGACGCTCCAGCGAACCGGCTGCGCGCATGCTACTTCGAAACGTCGACGATCACGTTGCCGAGACTACCGGCTTCCACCCGTTCGTGCGCTTCGACAATACGGTCGAGCGGAAAATGTTCGCCCAGCGCGTGCTGCAGTTTTCCGGCGGTCAGCAGCCGGTCGAGTGCGCCGACGTGGCTTTCGCGCTGATAGTCGCTGAGCGTGTATACGAGAATGAACTGCAGCGTCGTGCTCCAGGGAATGAACGACGGAATCGGAATCGGCGGCGCACCCGAACCGTAGATCACGGCCTTACCGTGTTCGGCCAGCACATCGGGGTACGTCATCGCATTGGCTTTCAGATCGACCTCGATCACGCGGTCCACTTTCTTGCCACCGGTGATCTCTGCGACCCGCGCCTTTACTTCCTCCGTGCGGTAGTTGATCACGTGATCTGCGCCCACCGCACGCGCGCGTTCCGCCTTCTCATCCGAACTGACCGTGGTAATCACCGTCGCGCCGTCGAGCTTCGCGAACTGGATCGCGTACGCGCCGACCGCTCCCGCGCCGCCCTGCACGAGCAACGTCTTGCCGCGCACCGATCCGTCGAGCATGATCGCGTGATACGCCGTCAATGCCGGGATGCCGAGACACGCGCCGACGGAAAAGTCGATGTTGTCGGGCAGATGAACGGCAAACGCACTCGGCAGTACGCAGTATTCCGCCGCCGTACCGAACGCGCGCTTGAATTGCGCGTTCACGGTCCACACGCGCTCGCCGATGCGCTTGGCCGGCACGCCCGAACCGACCGCGTCGATCGTCCCGGCGCCGTCGCTGTGCGGGATCACCACGGGAAATTCCGCCGGCTTGCCCGGCGGCGCCGCGCCGCGGCGCTTGACGTCGGAGGGGTTCACGCCCGACGTCGCGAGCTTCACCCGCACCTCGCCCAGTCCGGGTTCGGGTGTCGGCATCTCACCGACGTGAAGTACGTCGCGGGCCGGTCCGGTGTGGGTGAACGTTGCTGCGCGCATGTTCGGAATGAACGTAAACGAAGAGGTCCGGGTTGCGTCAGGCCGGCAGCGTGCGCGCGGCATAGCGCCGCAGCGTCGCCTCGTCGGTCCGATCGATCTGCAGCGGCGTCACGCTTGCGTAGCCTCCATCGACCGCTACCGTATCGGTGTCGTCGCCGCCGCCGAGATGCGACATATCCCAAACCCAGTAGTACGCCGCGCCCGCGCCGCCGTCGTCCTCACGTGCCAACCGGTCCGCGTACTGCTTGCGTCCCAGCCGCGTGAAGCGGATGCCGCGCAGTTCGGCGACGTTGGGCACGTTCACGTTCCAATACGTGCCGGGCGGCAACGGCTCGCGCAACACCTCGGTCGCCAGCCGCCGCGCGACGCTTGCGGCGACATCCCAATAGTGCACCGGATCTTGCTTCGGCCACGACGACGCGAGCGAAACCGCGATCGCCGGAACGCCCACGATCGTCGCTTCGACCGCTGCGGCAACCGTGCCCGAATAGTTCACGTCGTCGGCGAGATTCGCGCCGCGGTTGATCCCGCTGAGCACGATGTCGGGCCGCCCGCCGCAGAGTTCGTTCACGCCGAGCAGCACGCAATCGGCGGGCGTGCCCGAACACGCGAAGCGACGCAAGCCGGCCTCCGGCATCGCCTGCGCGCGCACGGCCGAGTGCACGGAGATGGAATGGCTCGTCCCGCTGCGATCGCCATCGGGCGCAACGACCGTCACCTCGCCTAGCGGTTGCAGCGCTCGCGCCAGCACCGCGATCCCCTCGGAAGCGATGCCGTCATCGTTTACGACGAGGATGCGGACCATGAGCTAGGCAGTTTCCGGATCGGCGCCTCGCAGCAGCGATGACAGCACGAACGACACGATGCCGAGCACGATCGCGCCCCAGAACGCCGGCCAGAATCCATTGACGACGAGCCCGAGATTCCACTGACCGACCCACCAAAAGAGAACACCATTGATTACGAATGTGAACAGCCCGAGCGTGACGATTTGGATCGGCAACGTGAGCAGAATGAGGATCGGACGCAAGATCGCGTTGACGATGCCGAGCACGAACGCGGCGATGAGCGCGCCGACGAATCCCGTCACGCTCACACCCGGCAGGAAGTACGCCACGATCATCAGGGCGATGGCGTTGACGATCACTCGAATGAGGAAATGCATTATGGGCTCACTTTCCGCGCAGAGCGCGCCGTGCCGACGGCCTCGCTTAGGGTGCCATATCCGTCGCGCATGAGCAAGACCGCCAGCTCCCGCTTGATGCGCGTCACCAGGGCCGTGCCGCCATAGATCAGACCGGTGTAGAGCTGCACGGCGGTCGCGCCGGCGCGAATCTTCTCATACGCTTGGGGTCCGCTTGCGATTCCCCCAACGCCGATCAGCGGCACGGCGCCGCCCGTGAGGTGCGCCACCTGCGCGAGCATCGCGGTGGAGCGCGCGAATAACGGCCGGCCGCTCAGGCCGCCGCGCATCGAGGCGTTCCCGCGCAGCGTTTCCGGCCGCTCGATCGTCGTATTGGCGACGATGATGCCGTCGATCTTCGCCTCGAGCAGCACCTCGATGAGTTGGCCGAGCAGCGCATCGTCGATGTCGGGCGAGAGCTTCGCGACGAGCTTGGGCGGCACGGGTCCGCGATCGAGCGCACCGAGCCGCGCCATCAGATCGCGCAGCCGCGCCGGTTCGAGAAACACTTTACCGTTGGCGCTGTTCGGGCACGAAATGTCGAGCGTTAGGTAGTCGGCATAATTGGAGAAGCGCTGCACGAGCCCGGCAAAATCTTCGGCCGGGTCGGCACTGTCGCCGTTGCTCGCGAGGTTGATGCCGAGCATTCCGGCCGGCCGTTCGCCGCCGAGCCGCCGCACGACCGCCTCGGCGCCGTCGTTGGGAAAGCCCATGTTGTTGATGATCGCGCCGTCTTCCGGCAGGCGAAAGACGCGCGGGCGCGGATTGCCGCGCTGCGGACGCGGCGTCACGCCGCCGATTTCCACAAAGCTGAAACCCTGCGCGTACATCCGCCGGAACACGCGGGCATTCTTATCGAAGCCGGCGGCCAAGCCCACCGGACCGTGGAGCCGGCGGCCGAACAGGTCGATCGCGATGCTCGGTTCGTCGACCTGCGGTTGCGCCGGCACGAGGTTTGCTTCGAGCGCGCGCAGCGTGAGTTCGTGCGCGCGCTCGGGATCGAGCATGTGCAAGAACGGCTTCGCGAAAACGAACGGGTCAGCCACTGAGCGCCGCCTTCACGTGCGATGCGAGCGCCGGGCTCATGCCCTTCACCGCCGCGATCTCATCGACGCTCGCGCGCTTGATCGCGTTGACCGAACCGAACACCGTCAGCAACCGTTTGCGCCGTACCGGGCCGACGCCGGTCAGCGTATCGAGCACCGACTTCGTCATCGCTTTGTCGCGCCGGTTGCGATGATAGGTGATGGCGAATCGGTGCGCTTCATCGCGCACGCGCATCACGAGGTGCAGTCCGGCGGAATTCGGCGGCAGCGCGATCGGTTCAGGATTTCCCGGAACGAAGAGCCACTCGTTCTCCTTCGCCAAGCCCGCAACCGGAATGCCGATCATATCCATTTCCCGGATCACCTCGACGACGGCGCTGAGTTGCCCTTTGCCGCCGTCGATGAGCAAGAGATCCGGTTTCTCGTGGAAACGATCGCGCTTGCGCGCCTGCGCTTCGATCGCTGCCCCGGCCGCGTCGCCGTCGGCCACCGGCGGGCGATCGGCATCGGCGCGCAAATAGCGCAGCCGCCGCCGTAACGTCTCCTGCATCATCGCAAAATCGTTGGGCCCCTTATCGTACTGAATCTTGAAGTGGCGATAGTCGCTCTTCTTGGCCCGGCCTTCGACGAACACGACCATCGAACTCACCGCGTTCGTGCCTTGAATGTTCGAGATGTCGTAGCACTCGATGCGATGCGGCGGCTCGGGCAAATCGAGGGCCGCCGCGAGTTCGGTCAGTGCGGTCGCCGAGGCGGTTTCCTGCGCTTCCTGATGCGCGAGAAAATTCTTGAGGTTTTGCTCGGCGTTCTTCTGCACCAGGCGCAGGTAATCGGCGCGCTCGCCGCGCTCCGGGCGCAGGATGCGCACGCGCTGACCCTTCGCCTCGGTCAGCCACATTTCGATTACCGAGCCGTCGTCGGGATGCGCCTGCACGAGGATCTCTTTCGGGATCGCCGCGGCGCCGCTATTGCGCCGGCGCGAGCGTTCTTTCTCGGCGACCGGCGACTGCTGGTCGCGCGCCGCGCGCAACGCGAGCGGACTGCCCGCGATGTCGCTCGCCATCGACGCGTCGAGCCCGAGTTGCCCGCTGCGCGCGGTGTAAAACTGCTTGAGGAATTCGGAGAACAGCTCGGCCTCGGTCGCATCGACCGTGCCGTCGAGGATGAAGTGTTCCTGACCGAGCAGCTTGCCGTTGCGCACCATAAAGACTTGCATGCACGCCTGGCCGCGCTCGCGCGCCACCGCGATCAAATCCATGTCGACGCGCGAACGCCACACGACCTTCTGCGCTTCGATCGTGCGCCGGACCGCGATGATCCGGTCGCGCAGCCGCGCCGCCGCCTCGAAGTTGTAGTGTTCGGCCGCATCGGTCATGTCGTTTTGCAAGCGCGCGATCAGCGCGTCGTGATGGCCTTCGAGAAACAGCACGACCTCATCGACGAGCACGTCGTAGTCCGGCTCCGACTGATACCCCACGCACGGCGCGAGACAGCGTTTGATATGATACTGCAGGCACGGCCGCTTGCGCTTACCGTCGATCGGTTCGCGGCACGTGCGTAACGGAAACACGATGCGCACGAGGTCGATCAGTTCGCGCAATCCGTGCGCGTTGGTGTACGGCCCAAAGTACCGCGCGCCGTCGTCGCGCACGACGCGGGTGAACACGACGCGCGGGAACGGCTCGTTGGTCACCTTCAAGTACGGAAAACGCTTGTCGTCGCGCAGCCGCACGTTGAACGCGGGCTGGTGGCGCTTGATGAGGTTCGCTTCGAGGATCAGCGATTCGATCTCGTTCGAGACGACGATCGTACGCACGTCGACGACGCGCTCCACCATCTTCACGGTGCGGTATGCGTGCGCGGCGCTATCCTGAAAGTAGGAGCGCACGCGGCTGCGCAGCGAGACGGCCTTGCCGATGTACAAAATCTGCCCGTCGTCCCCGATCATCATATAGACGCCGGGCGCGTCGGGAAGCTGGGCCAGCGTCCGCTCGAGGGTCGACTCCATCAAGCCTTAGGGGTTCGTTGCAGTTCGCCGATCGCCCAGGCGGCCCAATCAGCCATCGCCGCTTCAAAGCGCATCCCGGCCTCGAGCGCGATCCGGTCCCAGCGCGAGTCCGGGTCGTCGACCGCGCAGTGCTCGGCGAATGCCCGGTAGCGCGCCACCTTGTCAGCATGGTACTTTTGCTGGCCTTCGAGGTAGGTTGCAGCTTGGTTCGGAGCGAGGGTGCCGAGGAAAAACACGCGGACCATCCATTCCGCCCGGGGGTTGTCAACCGGCTGCGTCTCGGCAAGCCAATGCCGCAGCGCGTCGTTGCCGGCAGGGGTGATGGCGTACCGCTGGCTCCCGCGCGGGCCGGCTTCGGTCTTGCGGATCAAGCCCGCGCCCTCCAGCTTCGCCAGCTCCGGATAAATCTGGCTGTGGCTCGCCGCCCAGACGTTGGCCAGGCTTACATCGAAGTCGCGGGTCAGCTCGTAGCCCGTGCGCCCGCCGCTCCCGAGCAGCCCCAAAAGGATGTTCCCGAGTACGCTGACTTTCGTCATGAAAGGCTTGACATGTAATTTCTTACATGTAATATCTTACACATTCCGCAAAACATATCACATCGCGCCACCGTACGAAAGGTTAGCCATGGGATCAGCCGTTGCAGCCGCCGCCTACGCGACCCCCGTCAGCGCTGAGATCGAGGCGTTCGATCTTCCGGTCGAAGGCGCGTTGCCGCCCGAACTTTGCGGCGACTATATCCGGAACGGGCCCAATCCTCAGCCGGGCTCCAAGCCCGGTCACCTGTTCATGGGCGACGGCATGCTGCACGGCGTGCGCCTCGCGAACGGCCGCGCGACGGCCTACCGTAATCGCTGGGTGCGCACGCGGCAGTTCGTCGACCATGCGCCCTACATCCGGATGAACGGCACGCTCGACCTTAGCGTCGGATCGGCCAACACGAACATCATCGCGCACGGCAATCGTCTGCTGGCGCTCGTCGAATCGTCGTTCCCGACCGAAGTCACGCGCGATCTCGCCACGACCGGCGTCTACGATTTTGACGGCCGCTTGAAGGCGCCGTTCTCGGCTCATCCCAAGACCGACCCGCGCACCGGCGAACTTCACGGGTTCGGCATGCAACTACGGCCGGGTGCGCTTTCCTATCATCGGATCGACGCCGGCGGAACGCTGCTCGAAAGCCGGAACATTCCCGTCCGCGGCGTGACGATGATGCACGACTTCGCGCTTACCGAACGGTACGCGATCTTTATGGACTTGCCGGTGGTGTTCGATACGATGCTCGGTCTGCGCGGCAAGTTCCCGTACAAGTGGAGCGATCGCTACGGCGCACGGCTCGGCATCGTCGATCGCGCGAACCCGGCGGCGGCCGTGCGCTGGCTCGACATCGAGCCCTGCTATGTCTTCCACGTGTTCAACGCGTTCGAAGACGGCGAGCAGATCGTGATGGACGTCGTCCGCTACAAGGAACTCTGGCGCAATGGGAACGACTCGTTCTCGCCGACGACGCTGCACCGTTTCACGATCGACCTCGCGGCCGGTCGCGTGAGCGAAGCGACGCTCGACGAGCGTTCGAGCGAGTTTCCGCGCATCGACGAGCGGCTGACCGGCAGCCGCCATCGCTACGGCTATACCGTCGCGGTTAGCGCTACCGGCGAAGGCGCGCGCGAGCTGCGCAAACACGATCTCGCCGACGGCACATCGACGGAACATTCGTTCGGCGCCGGCTGCGTGCCCGGCGAAGCGGTGTTCGTCCCTGCGGGGACGGGCGAAGATGCGGGCTGGCTGATGTGCTACGTCTACGACGCAGCGCTCGACCGCAGCAGCTTCGTCGTGCTCGACGCGAGCGATATCACCAAACCCCCCGTCGCCGTCGTCCCGCTGCCGGCACGCGTTCCGCTGGGCTTTCACGGCAACTGGATTGCCGCTGATGCCACCCGCAGCTAAACCGCCGGGCCCGACGCGTTTCAGCGGTTTGTACCGCACGCTCGGCGTCAGTCTCGTCCTCCCGCTGATCGCGATTCAGGTATTGCTGCGCCACGGCGTCTCGCCGCTGATCGCCCTCGCCGTTGCAACGGTGTTTCCGCTCGGTGAGATGGTGTACGAAGCGGTGAAGACCAAACGTGTCGGCATCATCGCGATCGTGTCGCTGATCGGTATCGTCACCGGCTTCGGGCTCTCGTTCGCCACCGGCAACGCCATTTTCGCGCTGCTCAAAGACTCGCTGTTCACGTGCGTGTTCGGCTTGCTGTTCCTCGGTTCGCTGGCAACGCCGCGGCCCTTGATCTACCGCCTCAACCTCGACCTCGCCGGCGCCGACCCGGCGGCGCGCGCGGCGAGCGAAGCGCTGTGGGAACGACCCGCCGCGCGGAGAGCGTTTCGCCTGATCACGCTGGTTTGGGGTGCCGGGCTCTTGATCGAGGCGGGGGCGCGCGTCGTCATCGCGATGATACTGCCGATCGCCATGGCTACAGCCGCTTCGCCCGTCATCTCCGTCGTCGCCATCGGCAGCATCCTGGCGTGGACGGTCCTCTACACCCGCGCTCGCCGCGCCGCTGCAGCCCGGACGGTCGCACCCGGGTAGAAATGCGGCTCGCCGGGGTACGATAGCCCCTGGTGGAGCTCACGCAGCCGTCTCTCTGGTATAAGGACGCCGTCATCTATCAATTGCACGTCAAGGCATACGCCGACGGCAATGGCGACGGCATCGGTGATTTCGCCGGCCTGATCGAGAAGCTGCCCTACATCAAAGAGCTGGGCGCGACCGCGATCTGGCTCTTGCCGTTCTATCCCTCGCCGCTACGCGATGACGGCTACGACATCGCCGAGTACAAGGGCGTGCATCCCTCATACGGCACGCTGCGCGACGTGCGCACGTTCATCCGGGCCGCGCACAAACTCGGTTTGCGGATCATCACCGAACTCGTGGTCAACCACACCTCCGACCAGCATCCGTGGTTTCAACGGGCGCGCCACGCACCGCGCGATTCGTTCTACCGCAAGTTTTACGTGTGGAGCGATTCACCCGAAACGTATGCCGGCACGCGGATCATCTTCACCGACACGGAAACCTCGAATTGGGCCTGGGATCCGGTCGCCGGACAATATTGCTGGCACCGCTTCTTCAGCCACCAGCCGGACCTGAACTTCGATCATCCGCCGGTGTTCGACGCGATCGCCGACGTGATGCGCTTCTGGTTCGCGATGGGCATCGACGGCATGCGCCTCGACGCCGTGCCGTATCTCTGCGAACGTGAAGGCACGACGAGCGAGAACCTGCCCGAAACGCACGACATCCTCAAGCGCTTGCGCGCGATTCTCGATGCGGAATTCCCCGATCGTCTGCTGCTCGCCGAAGCGAACCAGTGGCCCGAAGACGTCAACGCGTATTTCGGCGACGGCGATGAGTGTCAGATGGCGTTCCACTTCCCGCTGATGCCGCGCATGTTCATGTCGATCGCCGAGGAAGACCGCTACCCGCTCTACGACATCATGCGCCAAACGCCGCAGATTCCGGCCAACTGTCAGTGGGCGATCTTCTTGCGCAACCACGACGAGCTGACGCTGGAAATGGTTACCGACCGCGAACGCGCGTTCATGTACAGCGTTTACGCGCGAGAAACGCGAGCGCGCGTGAACGTCGGCATCCGGCGCCGGCTCGCACCGCTGATGGAGAACGACCGGCGCAAGATCGAACTGATGACGAGCCTGCTGCTCTCGATGCCGGGAACGCCGATCATCTATTACGGCGACGAGATCGGGATGGGCGACAACATCTATCTCGGCGACCGCGACGGCGTGCGCACGCCGATGCAATGGTCGGCCGATCGCAACGGCGGTTTCTCGCGCGCCGATACGCAGCGGCTGTTTTTGCCGCCGATCATGGATCCGGTGTACGGCTACGCCTCGACCAACGCCGAGGCCCAAGAACGCAGTACGTCGTCGTTGCTGCAGTGGATGCGCCGCGTCATCGGCGTGCGCCAGGCGCACCGCGTATTCGGTCGCGGCAGCATCACGTTCTTACATCCCGACAATCGCCACATCGCGGCCTACGTGCGCGATTTCGAAGGCGAGGTCGTGCTCTGCGTGGCGAATATGGCGCGCACCTCGCAAGCCGTCTCGCTCGACCTCTCGCGCTTCAGCGGAAGGACGCCCGTCGAAATGATCGGCTGGAGTGCGTTTCCGCCGATCGTCGACGACCGCTACGTCATCACGCTGCACGGCCACGCGTTTTTCTGGTTCGTGCTTGCGGCGGCAACCGACGCGCCGGTAGCACCCGAAGCGGCGACGCCGCAACCGCCGGAATTCATCACGGTCGTATTGCCGCGCGGACGCGCGAGCCTCTTGAGCGAGCCGGCACGTTCGACCCTCGAGCGCGATGTGCTGCCGTCCGTCCTCTCCGTGCGTCAACTGCTCGCGCCGGGACTCCAGCCCACGCCGATTGCGCTGAACGATATCGTCCCGCTCGGTACGGGCGACGAATCGCCGGCGTTGGCGATCCTCGGCGTCTCAACCAACGACGAGGCCCTGATCTTACCGCTCGAACTCGCGCACGCCGACGGCGAGTGGCCGCTGCCGATGCTGCGCGCCGCGTTCGCAAAAACGCGGACCGGGCCGCGCGAAGGGCTCCTGCTCGACGCCGGCATCGACGATCGCCTCTGGCGCGGACTCTTCGATGCCGTCCGCAACAACACGTTGTTCGCGGGCGCCGGCGGTGCGCTGTACTGCGAACCAACGTGGAGTTTGCAGTCGCTCGCAATCGCCGATGAGAACAACCTGCGCCGCCCGCAATCCGGCGACCGGCGGCTCTCCGCGGTCATCGGCGAAACGGTGCTGCTCACGCTCTATCGCCGCACGGTGCGCGGAACGAATCCGGCAATCGAGCTGGCACGCTTTCTGCACGATGCGAACTTCACGCACACGGCTCCGCTGCTCGGAACGTTCACCTACCGCGCGACCGGCGGCGGCGAGGTCGGCGTCGGACTTGCGCGCCGCTACATTCTGGCGCAAGGCAGCGGCTGGGACGTTTTGCATAAGATGTTCATGCGCTCGCTCCAAGTCGCGGCCGATGATGCCACGCCGATCGATCGTATCCTCGGACTTGCGGGCCGGCGATTGGCCGACATGCACGCGCTGCTCGCGCGCTCCGATCATCCCGACTTTGCGCCACGTGCATTTACGGCGGAGGACGCCGCGACGCTGCAGAGCGAGTTGCGCGATCTGGCCGAGCGCGGCTTCGCTCAAATCTCGCGCGATCGCAGCCCCGAGGCACTGGCCGCGCTCGCACTGCGCGCGCAGATCGAGCGATTTATCGCCGATGCTCCGCTCGTGGGCGCACTCGCGATGCGCGTTCACGGTGACTTCCATCTCGGGCGCGTCCTCGCCACCGAAAGCGACGTGCTCATCATCGATCCGGGCGTCGGCGAAGCGGCCCGGCCGGCAACGCAGCGGCGCCGGCGCACGTCGCCGTTTGCCGACGTTGCGACGATGATCCGCTCGCTCGATGAAGTGGCGGCCGCCGCTGCGTTCGACGTGGCGACCGATCCGACGGTCGATGCCGCCGGAGTCGCGCCCGCGCTGCAGCCGCTCGTGCGGGCAGCGGCCACGACGTTTGCCCGCAGCTATCTCGAGCATGCTCGCGAGCTCGGCACGCCCTACGAGCGCGAGAACGTGCGCGGACTTGTCGATATTTTTCTCGTGCGCGCCACGCTCGAAGCGATCGTCTACCAAGCCCACGCGCGGCCGGAGCGGATGCGCGATCTGTATGCGGAATTCACCCGCATCTTCGAACGCTCCGAGGTTGCCGCATCGTCATGACGCTCGCCTACACCGGCCGGTTCGGGCCGCTCGCGCTCGAGCACGGTTTTCGTTTGCGCCTCTATGCACCGGCGGCCAAAGCCGTGGACGCGCTCATCGACGGCCGGACCCTTGCGATGGAGCGCAGCGGTGACTGGTTTGCCGTGGACGATCCGAAGGCCCATGCCGGCTCGCGCTATGCGTTTTCCGCCGACGGCGGCCGGCCGATTCCCGATCCCGGATCGCGTTTTCAGCCCGACGGCGTGCACGAAGCTAGCGAAATCATCGTTCCGCACTTCGCCTGGCCGAACGACGATTGGCACGGCCGGCCGTGGCACGAACACGTGATCTACGAACTGCACGTCGGCACGTTTACATTCGACGGCACCTACGACGCGGCGGTGCACAAACTGCGCGATCTCGCCGGCCTCGGCGTAACCGCGATCGAACTGATGCCGATCGCCGCGTTTCCCGGCGCGCGCAATTGGGGCTACGACGGCGTGCTTCCGTACGCACCGTACGCGGGCTACGGCCGGCCCGACGATCTCAAGCGCTTCATCGCCGCCGCGCACGCGCACGGCATGGCGGTTCTGCTCGACGTCGTCTACAACCACTTCGGGCCTGAAGGCAACTATCTGCACGGCATCGCGCCGGCGTTCTTCAACGAGGCAGGGCATACGCCGTGGGGCGCTGCGATCGACGTGACGGTTCCCGACGTTCGCGCATACTTTGCCGAGAACGCGGCCTACTGGCTAAGCGTTTACCGGTTCGACGGCCTGCGCTTGGACGCAACGCACGCGATCGTCGACCCGAAGACGCCGTCATTTCTCAGCGAAGTGCGCGCCACGGCGCTGGCGGCGTGCGAGCGCGAACGGCACGTTGCGCTCGTCGTCGAGAACGACTTCAACGACGTAACGCTGCTCGACGCTGGTTATGACGCGCAGTGGAACGACGACGTACATCACTGCGCGCACGTGATCGCGACCGGCGAGATCGCGGGCTACTATCGCGATTACGCGGAGGATCCCGTGGGCCGGCTCGGCCGGGCACTGGCAACGGGTTTCGCCTATCAAGGCGAGGCCTCCGAACACCGGGGTGGTAAACCGCGCGGTTTGCCGAGCGCGCGCTTTCCACTCTCCGCCTTCGTTTCGTTCCTGCAGAACCACGACCAGATCGGGAACCGCGCGTTCGGCGAACGCCTCGGGCAGCTCACCGTACCCGAAGTCCTGCGCGCACTAGCGGCGCTCATCTTCCTCGTCCCCTCACCGCCGATGCTCTTCATGGGTGAAGAGTGGGCGGCATCGACGCCGTTCCTCTTCTTCTGCGATTTCGAACCGAACCTCGCGAAGCTCGTCACCGCGGGCCGCCGGCGCGAGTTCGAAGCGTTTCCACAATTCGCCGATGCCGCGGTGCGTGCGACGATTCCGGATCCGGCCGCCGTGACGACGTTCCAAGCGTCGCGCTTGCGCTGGGAAGAACGCGACGCCCCGCAACATGCCGCCGCCCTCGCCTTCACGACGGCACTTTTGCGCGCGCGCGCCCAAAACGTCATCCCGTTCGTCGCGAACGTGCGCGGCAGCGACGCCGTTTGCGAACGCATCGGCGCGTACGGCTTAACGCTGCGCTGGCAACTTACCGACGGCGCGCTGCACGCCGATGCCAACCTCTCGCCCGACGCGGTGAATGGATTCCCCGACCGCCTTGCGGGCGAGACGTTCTACGCAACGCACGGTGAAACGTATCACGCCGGATGCGCGCCGGCTTGGGCGGTCCGCTGGGCCCGAACGTGAGGATCGAGGCGGTTCCGCTCTCGACCTACCGCGTCCAGTTCGGTCCGCGTTTCCGTTTCACCGACGGCGAACGGATCGTGCCGTATCTCGACGCGCTCGGGATCGGGCATCTCTACGCCTCGCCGTATTTTCGCGCGCGGCCCGGCAGCGAGCACGGTTACGACGTGGTCGATCACACGCGCTTCAACCCCGAGATCGGCGACGAGGCCGAGCATCGCGCGATGATCGACGCGCTGCATGCGCGCGGCATGGGGCATCTGGTCGACTTCGTGCCCAACCACATGGGCATCGGCACCGATAATCCGTGGTGGTACGACATCCTCACCTGGGGCGCGCTCTCGCCGTACAGCCACTTCTTCGACATCGAATGGCGCAAGAATTCGATCGGCCGCGGCAAAGTCGTGCTGCCGGTGCTGGGCGACCACTACGGCAGCGTCGTCGAACGCGGCGAGCTCACCGTCACGTTCGACGCCCCGACCGACGCGCTGACGCTGCACTACTTCGACCATCTCTTTCCGCTCGCGCCGCCGACCTACGGCCTGGTGCTGACGTATGCCGCGCAGGACGCGCCGCCCGAAATTGCGGCCGTGCTGCGCGAACTCGGCGCCTCGTTCTCAGCGCTGCGCGGGCGGCCGCGCGAAGCGGTAAAGCGCACGGCGATGCGCGATCGCGCTTCGGCCTTGCAGCGCGAACTCGCCGATCGCGTGGCCGCCGCGCCGGCATTCGCCCGCGCCCTCGCCGACGGCTGCGCCGCCTTCGTCACCGATCCCGACCGGCTCGATGCGCTCGCCGGCGCGCAGCATTACCGGCTGGCGTACTGGCGCGTTTCGTCGGACGAGATCAACTACCGGCGCTTCTTCGACATAAACGATCTGGCCGGTCTGCGCGTGGAGGATGCTGAGGTACTCGCGCGCACGCACGAGCTCGTCTTCGCGATGATCGCCGACGAACGCATCCAGGGCCTGCGCATCGATCACATCGACGGGCTCTACAATCCCGGCGGCTACGCGAACCTGCTCGTCGACCGCTCCGCCGCACTCGGGCAGCCGCTCTATCTCGTGGTCGAGAAGATTCTCCTCGGCGCCGAACGGCTACGGCCGGACTGGCGCGTCGCCGGGACGACCGGCTATGACTTCATGAACCTCGTCGCGGGCATCTTCATCGATCGCGATGCGGAACGTGGCTTCGATCGCATCTACCGGCGCGTCACCGGACGCATGACGACGTTCGCGGACGAAGCCTACGAGGCGAAGCGCCGCGTCATGCGGATCGATCTCGCCAGCGAACTGAGCGTGCTGATCGACGGGCTCGTTCGCATCGCGCACTCCGATCGCCGTTCGCGCGACTTCACCAGCCTCGGCCTGCGGCGCACGCTGATCGAGGTCATCGCGATGTTCCCGGTCTACCGGACCTACGTCCTCGACGATGCGATCGAGCCCGACGACCAGCGCGTGATCGATGCCGCCGTCGCCGCCGCCCGCGCCCGCAGCGAGTTCCCCGACGACGCCGTGTTCGATTTCATTCGCGACGCGCTCAGCGCGCAGCTCATCGCGCGGCCCGGCGCGACGTACGACCGAACCGAAGTGCTGCGCTTCGCGATGCGCTTCCAGCAATACACCGGTCCCGTCAGCGCGAAGTCGCTCGAAGACACCGCGTTCTACCGCTACGTGCGGCTCGTTGCGCTCAACGAGGTCGGCGGCGAGCCGGCGCGCTTCGGCCGGTCGCTCGACGAATTCCACGCCGCCAACGCCGAGCGCGCACGCACCCATCCGCACGCGATGCTCGCGACAGCAACGCACGATCACAAACGCGGCGAGGATACGCGCTTGCGCATTGCCGCGCTGACCGAGTTTGCACCCGAATGGAGCCGCGGCGTGGCGCGCTGGTCGCGCATGAACGCAGCCCAGCACGCGAGCGACGGCGCGCCGAGCCCGGTCGATGAATTCTTGTTCTACCAAACCGTCGTCGGCACGCTGCCGCCGACCTGGCTTGGCGATGGAGCGATCGACGCGGACGAGCACGCGGCGTATGTCGACCGGCTCGTCGCCTACGCGCTCAAAGCGGCGCGCGAGGCGAAGCTTCGGACGAGTTGGACCGACCGTAACGCCGGGTACGAAGATGCCCTCGAGGCGTTCGTGCGCACCACCTTGGCGCCCGAGACGCCGTTCTTTCGCGACGTCCGTGCGTTGACGGCGCAACTCGCGCCGGTCGCGGCGCTGCACGGACTCGCGCAGGTCGCATTGAAACTCGCCGTGCCCGGCGTGCCCGACATCTATCAAGGCTGCGAACTGTGGGATTTCTCGCTGGTCGATCCGGATAACCGCCGCGCCGTCGACTACGATCGCCGGCGCGATATGCTCGGCGCATTCGCCGCGCGCGACGACGACCGCGCCGCGCTGCTTGACGAATTGCTCGAGGCCTGGCCCGATGGGCGCATCAAGCTCTACGTCACCTGGCGCATGCTGCAGTGGCGGCGCGCGCACGCAGCGACGTTCTTGGGCGGAACCTATCGCGCGCTCGACATCACCGGCGCCGGAGCGGCATCGCTGGTCGCGTTCGCGCGCGACGAACTCGTCGTCGCCGCGCCGCGCCTCGCCCGCGCGCACGTGCGCGGGGGCCTGCGGTTAGCATACGGCGACGAACGCATCAGCCTCGGACGGCCGGATGCCGTCTATCACAACGTGCTCGACGGGCGCAGCATCACGACGGATGCCGCCGGCGATATTACGGCGAGTTCGGCGTTTGCCGTTGCGCCGCTGGCGGTGCTGGCGCCCGGTTAGCGCGGCGGATCCGCCACACCACGATCGCCGCGACGATGACGAGGACGACGCCGCCGACAATTGCCAGCGCAAAATCGTGCACGTACGCCGTGATCGCATCGACGTTGTGCCCGGCTTCGTCGCCGAGTCCGGCGAGTCCGAAGCAAAAGATCGCCGAACCGAGTGCCGTGTAGGTGAGGAAGTAGCGCTTCGGCATCCGCGAGATGCCCGGCGGCAATGCGGCGACGCCGCGCACGAACGGAATGAACCGGCACCAGAACACCATCGGGCGACCGTGCTTTTCATAGAACGCGTGCACGCGTTCGAGTTCGTGTTCGCGAAAGTGAACGTACTTGCCGTACCGCTGCACGAACGGCAACCCGCCGTACCAGCCGATGTAATAGAGCAGCAAGCCGCCGCACACTTCGCCGAGCGTGCCGACCGCGCCGACGATCGTCCATGCCGGAAGCGGCCCGACATTCGGCAGATGGCCCGTCGCTGCAAGCGCACCGGCGCTGGGCATCACGATTTCCGTGCCCGTCGGCATGCCGATGTTGCCGAGGAACATCACCACGAACAGCCCGGCGTATCCGAAGTGGATCACCAACGCGTGAAAGAAGCTGCTCAGGTGTTCCATGGTGCTCCCGTTTTACCGGCCCGCTGCCGCGGAGTTGCGCGCGCGCAGCAGAATCGTTGCGGCGAGACCGCCGCCTTCTTCGCGGATCGCTTCGAACAAATCGATCGGCTCGATATCGCGATCGCCCGCACGCGTACCGGCTAAGGCGATGATCTTCCGGACGCGCGGGGTCAGCAAGATGCCTTCCCAGATGCGGCCTTCGCCCGTACCGAGCGCCCGCTTAACCTCGGCATGAATACCGGCGAGCGATGAATTGGCGGCACGAAGTTGCTCCTCGATAGCGGGATCGTGTTCCTCGAGCAGCGCGAAGAGCATGTGTTCCACGCCCACGTAATAATGATCGTGGTTGCGGCACTCTTGTTCGGCTGCCCGTAAGGCGCGTCGCGCTGCCGGGCTAAAACGGGAAAACAATCGGCGAACGCTTGCAAAAAGGAGAGTGGTCGGGATGGCAGGATTTGAACCTGTGGCCTCTGCGTCCCGAACGCAGCGCTCTACCAAGCTGAGCTACATCCCGTCGTACCACGGTGTCGGGGCAAAGTCCCACGAATTCCCATTTGGACCCTTCGCTCCTGCCGCGGGAACTACAGCCGGTTCGTCTAATCCACCGGACGGTTCATTATGCGCTACTTAATCGTCGGGTGCGGGCGCGTCGGCTCGACGCTCGCCAAATTGCTGGTTGCCGAGCACGACGTCGTGGTCGTGGACGAGAATCCCGGGGCATTCAAGCGCCTGGGCGCGCGGTTCGGCGGTGGGGTTGAGGTCGGCACCGGCATCGATTACGACGTGCTCAAGCGCGCCGGTGCCGAGAAGGCCGACGGCTTCGTTGCCGTGACCGACGGCGACAACCGCAACGTTATGGCGGCGCTGATCGCACAGCGCATGTTCCGCATCCCGAAAATCGTCGCCCGGATCTACGATCCGCCGCGCGGCCAGCTCTATCGCGATCTGGGGATCGAAACGTTTTCCCCGACCACGCTGGGCGCGCAGATCATCCGCGACGCTCTGCTCGACTCGCCGTACACCTCGATGCCCTCGTTCGATTTCGGCAACCTGACCTCGCTCGTTGCTACGGTGGCGAGCGGCCAGAGCGGCAAACGCGTGGCCGACATCGAGGAAGACGGCAAGATCCGCATCGCCGCGATCCGGCAGCTCGGCAGCGTCCGCGTCGCCGCCCCGAGCGACGTTCTCCACGAAGGCGACGAGATCAATGCGATCGTCGCGCCCGACGCCCTCGCGGCATTCGCCGCGACCTTCAGCAAAGCGAGACCCGCAGCGCGCTTAACCGCGTAGACTATGTTCATCTTAATCGTTGGCGGCGGCAAGGTCGGCACCTATCTGGCACGCGGCCTGCTCAAACAGCAGCACGAAGTGGTGGTCATCGAAAAAGATTCGCGCAAGGCGCAGATGATGACCAACCTGCTGGAAGCGGATATCGCGGTCGTCGGCGACGGCTGCGACCCGAACGTACTCATCCAAGCCGGCGTCGCGCGGGCCGACGTCGTCGTGGCCGACACCGGCGACGACGAAGACAACCTCGTCGTCGTGCTGATCAGCAAGAAGCATTCCAAAGCGCGCTGCATCGCGCGCGTGAACAACCCCAAGAACAAACTGATCTTCGAATCGCTCGACAGCGAACAGCCGGTGACCGTGATCTCATCGACTGAGATCATCCTCGATATCATCGACGACCGCGTCAACGCGACCACGCTCGAAACGCTGGCGCGCTTGGGCAAAGGCGACCTGGAACTCGTGCAGCTCTCGATCCTCACCGACTCGCCGGCCAGCGGCCGCCGCATCGCCGACCTCGCCCTGCCGACCGGCAGCGTGATCGTGGCCGTCGACCGCGGCGCGGGCGAAGTCGTGATCCCCAACGGCGAGACGGTCTTCGCGCCCGGCGACGCGGTGATTGCGATGATCAAGCACACCGCTCGCGCCGACGTTTGCGCAGCCTTGGTGGGCAAAGCTCCGTAACGCCGCCCTTGCGATTGCGCCCCAACGCGTGAATGAAGAACGTCAGTTCTCTTTTTACGCAGTGAGGTCGAACGACAATGTCCCAGATCTTCGGTAACGGATTTATTCCCAGCGACGGGTTGAACGGGACTGCAGCACCGTGGGCGCTGCCGAATGCCGGTTCGTCCGGAACGTTTCCTGCGGGAAGCCCGGCATACGCCGGTTACGGATCCGCGAGCACGGATGCAGTCCGGCCGGCATGGTTCGCGAGCAACAACGATCCCGCGCCGCTGACCGATCCGGGTGCGAACTCCGGTATCAGCGGCATCCTCGCGCAGTTGGCGAGTCAAGTACAGCAGTCCATCGCCAAACTCAGCAACGCCTTGATGGGAACCCCGACCGCTTCGACGCCTACGACGACCGGCGCGCCGCAAAGTGCATCGAGCGGTGCGGCGACATTCGCCAACGTCTCGCTCGGATCGACCGGCGATCCGCATCTCAGCGTCAGCGGCACCGAACAGAATGCCGACGGCAGCACGGCCAACGTCAACTCGAAGTTCGACAGCATGGTAGGCCATCAGGATCTGTTTTCGACGCGCGATTTCGGCGACGGTTTCCACGTCTCGACCTCGGTCACGCAGCCCGGCGCAAACGGCATCACGCAAAATGCAAGTGCGACCGCATCGATGGACGGCGGCCGCGAGAGCGTGAGCATGACCAACAATGGGACGATCTCCGTCACGGATCACGGCCAAGCCGTCGCACTTACTCCGGGTCAGTCCTTGACGCTCTCCGGCGGCCAGCAGGTGTCAGAAGCGGCGAACGGTTCGGTGAGCATCAGCGAATCGAACTTCGGCGAGAACCTGACGACGACGTTCACGTCGAACGGCAGCGGCGGAGTCGACGTGACGGCGCAGGGCCAGAACGTCACGCTGCGCGGCGATCTGATCACCGGCGGCACGACGCCGGTCGCGCAGACACCGGCCAACGTACGGCAGCCGTTCGTGAACATTTAGCGGGCATGTCAGCTTGCCGTCCTTGTTGAAGCAGGGCTGCCAAGCAAATGGAATTTAATCTTAGTTTTGCGCAACTCGGTCACCTGCTCTCGGGGTACGGCAACGCGGCGGCGGTCGCAGTTTTGCCGCTCATTATCCTGGCCATCGTGCTGGAAATCGTCGTAATACAGGCGCGCCGAGAGCACTACCCGTGGAAAGGCAGCATCCTCTCCGCGACGATCGCCGGCGGTCATCTCGTCGCGCAAGCACTCACGAACGGCTTGATCATCGGCGTGATCGCGGCGGCGGCCTATCACTGGCGCCTCTTCACGATCCCCATCTCAAAGCAAAACTGGCCGCTCCTGATCGTCCTGTTTCTGCTCGCAGATTTGGCGTTCTACTTCGAACACCGCTGTTCGCATCGGATTCGCTTCATGTGGGCCTCGCACAGCGTACATCACACCGTAGAGCGCATGGTGCTCACGGCCGCTTTCCGGCTCGCGTGGACGCCGCTCGTTTCAGGCGTTTTTCTCTTTTATCTCCCCGTCGTCTGGCTGGGTTTCGCGCCCGAGTGGGTCTTCGGCATGGCATCGGCCAGCCTCACGTATCAGATATTCATCCACACCGAACTGGTACCGCGCGTCGGCTGGTTGGAGTCGATCGTGAACACGCCGTCGGCACATCGCGTACACCACGCGAGCAACGTCGAATACCTCGACCGGAACTTCGGCGCAGTGCTGCTGATCTGGGATCATCTCTTCGGCACCTATCAAGCCGAGCGGCCGGAGATCGCGTCCACCTTCGGTTTAACGCATCCGCGCACGAGCAGCAACCCGATCGTCATCGCCTACGAAGAATTTTGGGCCATGTTCGCCGATGCAATCCGCTCGAAACGGCTCGATTACATCGTACGAGCACCCGGATGGAAACCGTAGCCGGACCGCGGCAGCGCTAATGCGTGTGGGTGAAGTTGCCGACCGCGACGCCGAGTTCGCCGATGCGCCGGAGCGCTTCACGCATGCCTAACGGCTCGGCCGGACGTCCCACGCATGCGAAATACACGTCGGGATCGATGTTGAGCGTGCGTGTCTGTACGAGCGCAACCGGATGGGCGCGTAGAAATGTCTCCATCGCCTCGATCTCGGCCCGTTCGTCCGTCACGCCCGGATGGGTCAGCACGTTCAGCGACACGCGCAATCCCGCATCGACCGCGAGCGCCACGCTCTCGAGGACGTTTTCGAGCGTATATCCCGTCGGCCGATAGTACGCGGCATAGACGTTCGGGCGGAACGAGTTGAGGCTCACGCGCACGGCTTGCAAGCCGGCGTCGATCAGGCGCCGCAGCGCCTTCGGCAGCGAGCCGTTCGTGTTGAGATTGAGCGTCCCGTTCGCGCGCTGGGCGCGGATCTGCTCGATCGCGGCAGCGATTTGCGTCGAACGTAAGAGCGGCTCGCCCTCGCAGCCCTGCCCGAACGAGACGATGCCGTCCGCGACGCGTTCGAGGTGATGCACGCCGATGCGCGCGAGATCGGCGACGTCGGGTTCGTAGGCGATACGCGTCTGCGGCGAGGGGATCGCGCTGTCCGCATCGAGCTCCGAGATACAGCCGATGCAGGCCGCGTTGCACTTTGGCGCCACCGGAATCGCCGCTTCTCCACGTTCGAGAAAGACGTTCTGCGCGGTGAAGCAGCCGTATTCGCGTGCGCAGACGCTGAGTTGCGCGAGGGTGCGATTGCGCGGGTCGATCGCGATGCGCTTCGCGACGATGCCCTCGAGTTCGCCCGGTTTGAAGCGGCGCGGCTGCCAATCTTCGCCTTCGTCCGTCCGCATGGCCGCAACGGCGAGCTCGTCATCGACGACGCATGCAAACGTGTATCCGAAGAGCGGCAGTTGCGGCGCGCCCTCCGCGCGCGTGAACGCGGGGAGCAGTGTGCGCGTGTACCCCGCCGGCAGCAGCACGCCGAGGGCCGTGCGCTTCGGCACCGCGCGGCCGGCGGCGAGTTTCGGAGCCCGGCCGGGCAGCATCGACACGATCGCACCGGGCGGCAGCGGGATCAATTCGTCGGGTTGCACTTCGCGCACGATCCCGCCGTCCGCGAGCGGCGACTTTGTCTCATCGAAATAGACGCGGCCTTGCGCGTCGCTGTACGCTAGCCCGACCATCATCAGCCGAAGGTAGACGAGAACTCGACGACCGCGTCGCCGATGAGGGTCGCGCGTTCGCCCGCCGACCATTCCACGGTGAGCGTACCGCCCGGAACGTCGAGGTTCACCGGCGATACGAAACCGTGCTGCGCGATCGCTACGGCCGCGCACGATACGGCACCCGTGCCGCAGGCCGCCGTCGCGCCGGCGCCGCGTTCCCAATGCAGCACGCGCAAACGGTCGCCGGCAATCTGCGCGAAGTGCACGTTCGTGCCTTCGGGATAGCGCGGATCGCGCTCGATGCGCGGACCCATGACGCGAACGTCGATCGCGGCCAAGTCGTCGACGAAGATCACGACGTGCGGGTTACCGACGTCGACCGGCGTCGCACGAAATCCCGCGATGTCGTGCGGCGCGCCGATCTGCGGCACGCCCATCACTTCGGAGACGAGGTACGGCTCGCGCGAAAGGATGCGCGTCGCGATCGGTCCGGCGATCGTCTCGACGACCGCGGCGCTGCGGCCATCGTGTTCGTCGAGATAGCGCGCGAGACAGCGAATGCCGTTGCCGCACATCTCGGGTTCGCTGCCGTCGGCGTTGATGATGCGCATGCGCACGTCGGCCGTGGCCGAGTCGAGCGCGAGCAAAAGACCGTCGGCACCGGGGCCGCGGGTGGGATCGCAGATGTGCTGCGCGAACGCGACCGGATCGTCGAGCGGCGTTTCCCGCCCATCGACGACGACGAACTCGTTGCGCGTTCCGTTCATTTTAACGAACGGAACGGTGGCGTTCATGATTGCGCGACGGCCTCTTCGGGAACGAGCGGCGCAACGAGCGGACCTTGCGGTGAGATCGTCGAGACGGCGTGCTTGTAGATCAAGTGCGACTTATGCTCGAACTCCAGCACGATCGTGAACGGATCGTAGCCCTTCACGACGCCGCGCAGCTGAAAGCCGTTCATGAGATAAATCACGACCGGAACGGCTTGACGCTTCACTTCGGCGAGGTAGACGTCTTGGATCGGCTGTTGCCGCATGTTCATCTCCGGCTGTTACTCCCAGCCCAGGCGTTCTCTTGCCGCCGCTTCAGCGGCAGCCGCCGGTACGCGCACGGCGCCGGGTTCCGAACGAAACCACGTTGCCTGGCGCTTAGCGTAACGCCGCGTAAAACGGATCAGTTGCGCCCGTAGCTCCGCCGCCGTCGACCACCCGGCCAAGAAGGCAAGCGCCTCACGATAACCGACCGCATCGGCCGCCACCGCATCGCCGCCGACGCGTTCGGCTTCCTCGAGCAAACCGGCGGCAAGCATACCATCGACGCGCCGTTCGATTCGCTCGAGTAATATGTCGGGGTCGCTCTCCAGCACGAGTTTGACGAACGGGATCCCGCCGGCGCGCAATGTCGGCAACGGATCGCGTGGGGCATCCGGAACCCTTCGGGCGAGTGCGACTTCGAGCGCGCGCGCGACGCGATATGGATCGTTCGGCGCAATCGCCGCCGCACGCTCGGGCGCGAGCGCGGCGAGCCACTCGGCCAGCACCTCAGGCGGATGGATACGGGCTTCGGCCGCGAGCCGCGTACGTACGGCCGGATCGTATGCCGCGTCGAGTGTAACATCGCCGGCAAGCGCGCGCAGATAGAATCCCGTGCCGCCGGCGACGATCGCGCGCCGTCCGCGTGCGGTGATGTCGTCGATCGCGCGCCGCGCATCGAGCACGAATCGCGCTGCCGAATACCGCTCGTGCGGGTCGAGGAATGCGACGAGATGATGCGGTACGCGAGCGAGTTGTCCGGGGGTCGGAGCCGCCGTACCGATCGGCATGCCGCGATAGATTTGGCGCGAATCCGCGCCGACGATTTCCGCATCGAAACGCTCCGCTAGCGCAAGCGCAAGCTCGGTCTTGCCGCTCGCGGTCGGACCGGCGAGGATCAGCACTCCCGCGTGCGCGGGCATCAGATGCGCTTGAACAATCGCGCGATCGCGTCGGGCTCGAGCCGCACGATCGTCGGGCGCCCATGCGGACAATGCATCGGGTTCGCGCATTGCTGCAAGCGCTCCAGCAGCGTGACCATCTCCGCGTACACTAGTGGATCGCCCGCGCGCGCAACCGAATGGCAGGCCAGCGACGCCCACACGGCATGACGCGCATCGAGCGCCGGGCCGTCGTCGTCGAGCCCGTCGAGAAAACCGGCGAGGTCGAACGCGCGCGTGCGGCCGGCGTGCGTTGTGTGCGCGGGCGTGGCAACGATGCGATACGCGCGTTCGCCGAACGGTTCGACGACGAGGCCCGTGGCGACTAGCGCATCGCGGCTCGCTTCGAGCGCGCGCTCTTGATCCGGCCGCACTTCAAACGTGTACGGCATCAGCAGCGGTTCGCCGGGCGCAGCCCGCTCGACGTTGGTCATCAGTTCTTCGTACACGACGCGTTCGTGCGCGGCATGCTGATCGATCAAGACCACCGCTTTTCCGTCGGTGGCGAGCACGAACGTCCGGTCGACTTGCGCGAGCACGCGCAGCGACGACGCCGGCGCACTCGCTTCCACCAGCGATCCGCTCCACTGCGGATCGAGCGCTTCGGCAGTTGCGGGCAGATCGGCGTGCTCGCCGGAAACGTGCGGGGCGAACGAAATCGCGCGTTCGAGCCGCGCCGTTGCCGCCGCGCGCAGCGCCGTGCCCATCGCTTCGCGCACCACCGCATTGACGCGTTCGCCGAACCGCAGCCGAACGTCGCTCTTCGTCGGGTGAACGTTGGGATCGACTTCATCCGGTGCGACGTCGACGAACAGTACGCCGTACGGATAGCGGCCGGTCATCGCAAACGTGCGGTAGGCGCCCGTCCAGGCGCCGGAGAGTAACGTCGAGCGCAGCAGCCGGCCGTTGACGAACAACACCTGCGCGCGCCGGTCGGGCCGGTCGTCGCCGGGTGCGCTGATCCAGCCATCGACGGCGATCCGGTCGCTGCTTCCGTGAACGCGCAGCATTCCGTCGGCCGGCGTTCCAAACGTATGGCGCAGGCGCGGCGCCGGATCGCCGTCCGGTGCGAACGCAAACACGCGCCGGCCGTCATGCTCGAGCGTGAAGCCGACCGCCGGATAGGCCAGGGCCATCGTTGCGAGCCACTGCGCGATGCGGGTGAATTCCGCCCCCGGGGTGCGCAGATACTCGCGCCGGGCCGGTACGTTGGCAAACAGGTCGTTCACCACAACCCGCGTGCCGATGGGACCGGGCGCCGGATACGGGAGGCCGATCTCTTCGCCGAACGCATCGACCGCCGTCGCAATCTCGTTCCCGGCCACCCGCGAACTGACGGTCGTGCGGGCCACGGCCGCAACCGATGCCAGGCCCTCGCCGCGAAAGCCTAACGTCGCAACGGCTGCAAGGCCGCCGGCGTCGGGAAGCTTGCTCGTGGCATGACGCACGAGCGCCGCGGCGACCTCAGCGGGGACAATGCCGGCGCCGTCATCGGCAACCTCGATCGATTCCAATCCGCCGCCGCGTACGCGGACGGCAATGCGCCGGGCGCCGGCGTCGAGCGCGTTCTCGACCAGCTCTTTGACAACCGACGCCGGCCGTTCGATCACTTCGCCCGCCGCGATCTGCCCGATCGTCGCCGGGTCGAGGAGCCGAATCGCCATCGCACGCCGTTTCGCCGTGCCCGCACGGTTCCATGGCAGTAAGGCCAGCGCTGCGTGCGGAACCAAGGTCGACTACCACCCGCCGCTCCCACAGGACGACCCGAGAGCTTGACGACGTCGAACGAGAGTACCGGTCCGATCATCCCGGACTTCGAAAAAGACGCCCAGTCGATCGCCGCATACGACGAAGCCCGGGTGCGCTTCGAGCGTCGCGAAGCGGGTGATGCCGAATCGCGGACGCGGAACAGCTTCACCAAAAAGCGCGATGCCATTCGCGCCGAGATCGCCGTCGCCGCCTCCCTGCTCGACGAACGGCGGCAAAAGGCCGAGAAGGCGTTCAAGGAATACGCCGCCCGCTATCCGCATCGCGTCGACCGTAACAAGCCGGTGAAGCCGTCCTTCTGGGAATCGCTGTTCAGCATGGGTACGGCCGGGCGCATGTTCAACCGGGCCATCACGACCGCCGCCGACGCCGTCGCAGCCCAGACGCTGCGCCGCCGCAAAGAACACGACGAGGAAGAACTCGAGCAACAGCTCAAACGCGCGCTCTACCTCCAAGAAGACGCGATCAAAAAGAAACTCGAAGGCGCCGAGGGCCTCGCCGCGTTTCATGCCCGGCCGGGCGTCGGCGTGCTGCACAAGCGCGTCGAGGAAATCAAGGTCGAGCGCACGCGCTACGCCCAGCGCTTGGAGAAGGGCGAGGTTCCGCCGCAAGAACAACGCGACCGCGAGTTCGCCGAACGGAAGATATTGCAGCTCGAAGCGCCGTTCGCCGGCTTGACGATCGTGCGCGTTGCACGCTACGGCAACTTGACGTATTTTCTGCTGCGCGATCTCGAACGCAAGATCTATCACCTCGCGTACGACCCGCGCCTCGAACCGCTGATCGAAAACGTCATCGACGTCTACCGCCTCGCCGATTCGTACGAAGCGAAACTCAGCCGCGGAGCCGACGGCCGGCCGATGGCCGTGGCCGACCATTACGGGGCAAATTACAAAGACGAGGAAGTCGCGCGCTCCGAGTATCGCCGCGCGCGTACCGCGTTGCGCACGCCCCGCACCGATCTGCCGCCGATGACATTCGTCGATCAGAACGAACAGCAATTGCTCGAACTGCTGGCACAATTCTCACGCACGCTCGGTCCGGGCGCGATGGGCGCCCTTCAAGCGGGCAACGTGCCGCCGGTCCTCGACGCGGTCGGAAAGCCCGAACCGGCCGCCGAAACGCCGCCGGCCTAAGTCGCCGTCTTGGGCGGCTCCGCTTTGATCGGCGCGACCATCGCCATCTGACGGTTCGTCGGGAGCGCGGTCGGATGGTTCGCGCTCAGAAACCGGATCATCGCTTCGCGCACGTTACAGCGCAGATCGAAGAGATCGGCCGAGTTGCGCGCGCTCACGAGGATGCGCAGTTCGACGGTGGATTCCTTAGCATCGGTGACTTGCAGGCCTTGCACCGCGCCGTCCCACTTCTTGTCGTTTTCGAGAATCTTCGGCAGTTGCTCGCGCAGCGCGTCGACCGACACCGAGTAGTCGACGTAAAGCATCACCGTGCCGAGCAGCGCCGAGCCGGTCCGCGTCCAGTTCTGAAACGGCTTCTCGATGAAGTAGGTCAGCGGCAGGACCATCCGGCGCTGATCCCAGATGCGCACGACGACGAACGTCGACGCGATCTCCTCGACGTGACCGTACTCGCCCTCGACGATCACCACGTCGTCGATGCGAATCGGCTGCGAGAGCGCGAGCTGGACGCCGGCAATTAAATTTTCGAACAGCGGCCGGGCCGCGATACCGATCACGATGCCCGCGACGCCGGCAGACGCCAGCAGCGTCGTGCCGAGCGCGCGCACGGATGGAAATGCCATTGCCGCCAAGGCGAACGCGAGGATCACCACCACGATCACGGCGGAACGCGCCAAGATGTTGATGCGCGTCTCGACCTGGCGCGCGTGCAAGTTGTCTTCGTCGGCGAGGTTGTAGCGCCGCTTCATCAGATCGGTATAGAGCCCGATCGATGCGATGATCACCCACGCGACGGCGATGACCGAAGCGACGGCCGTCAGCTTGACGAGCACCGCATCGACATCGGGCGGAAATGTCAGATCCGGAATGGCGATCAATGCGGCCAAAAGCGGGAACGCGAACCCCGCCGGCGCTTGCGCGCGCCGGAGCAGCGCAGCAACCACGCCCTCGTTCGATTTACGGAACGCCCGTTCCAGCGCTGAAAAGAGCAAGCGCTGGATAACGATCGCGACGACGACGGTGCCGAACAGAATCGCAACCGCAATGACGCCGTCGTGATTGGCCGGAACGTAGAGGTTGCTAAGGGCGTTCATCCTTCTCCCGCTACCCGGTTTCGCACCAAATCGAACAGCAACGGCTGTTCTATGATTTCCGGTTTCGCTAGTTTACCGCGGAGCGGAACTTGATTTTCGAGACTCGGCCGGCCATTGAGCGCATCGCTGATCTCGCGCGCTCGCGCGATCACGGTCGGCGGTAAGCCGGCCATTCGCGCCACCTCGATGCCGAACGAGCGCGAACTCGAACCCGGCAGCACGCGATGCGAGAACACCGGCGCGCCGCCGCGCGCCGTATTTTCCACCGCCGTGATGTGGAAGTTCGCCACCAGCCGCCAGCGGTCGGCTAGCGCAATCAGTTCGTGGAAATGGGTAGCGAAGAGCGTGAGCGGACCGCGCGATTCGCGCTCGAGCAAGAACTCGCAGATCGCTTGTGCGATCGCCAGGCCGTCGATCGTGCCCGTGCCGCGACCGACTTCATCGACGAGCAGCAGGCTGCGATTGGTCGCGCGCCGCAAGATTGCCGCCGTCTCCGCCATCTCGACATAGAACGTCGATTGACCCGACGCGAGATCGTCACCCGCACCGATGCGCGTGAAGATGCGGTCGACGATGCCGAGCGACGCGCTGCGCGCCGGGATGAACGAGCCGATCTGCGCGAGGATCACGAGCAGCGCGGCTTGGCGCAAGAACGTCGACTTGCCGCCCATGTTCGGTCCGGTCAGCACGACGAAACGGTTATCATCCTCGTGTACGTGCAGATCGTTGGGGACGAACGACGAGCCGAGCAGTGCCTCGACGACGGGATGGCGGCCATCGACGATGTCGATCGTCGAGCCGTCGACGAACGCCGGACGGACGTACGCGCGCTCCGACGCGACTTGCGCGAGCGAGACGAACGCATCGACGTGCGCGAGTGCGTCGGCCGCGGCGAGCAGATCGTCGACGCGCGTAGCCAGCCGTTCCAGCAGCGCGGCGTAGAGATCGCCTTCGAGCCGCAGTTGGCGCGCCTGCGCGCCGGCGATTGCGGCGTCGAGTTCGCGCAGCTCCGGCGTCACGTAGCGCTCGGCGTTGGCCAGCGTTTGGCGGCGCACGTAGTCGGCCGGCACGTTCGCCGTTTGCGCTTTCGCGATCTCGATCGCGTAGCCGAACGCCGACGCGTACTTGATCTTCAGCCCCTTGATGCCGCTGCGTTCGCGCTCGCGCTCTTCGAGCGCGTTCAGGCTCGCACGCGCATCGCCGCGCAGCGCCACGCATTCGGTTAGGTCGGACGACGCGTCGGGCCGGATGACGCCGCCGTCGGCCAGCGTCGCCGGCGGCTCATCGACGAGCGACGCCGCGAGGTCGGCCCGCACGTCGTCGAACCCGCCCAAGCAGCCGCGCAGTTCCGTGAGGAGCGCCGGCAGCGCCGGATCGCGCAATGCATCGATCAGCGGATCGAGCAATGCCAGCGTGCGGCGCAGCGAACCCAGATCGCGCGGCAGCGCGCGCCGGAAACGGATCTTCTGCGCGATGCGTTCGAGATCGAAGCACGCGTGCAGCACCTCGGCGATGGCGGCGCGCCGGCTGCCGTCGGTCACGAACGTCTCGACGCAATCGGCCCGCGCGGCAATCGCGCCGCGTGCGATCAGCGGCGCGGAGAGCCAGCGCGCGAGCATGCGCGATCCCATCGCGGTGCGCGTGCGGTCGATCGTGGCGAGCAGCGTGGCCTTGGCGTTGCTGCCGAGCGCGCGGTGCAATTCGAGATGCTTGCGCGTGTTCGCATCGAGCGCGAGGAAGGCAGCCTGCGTGTAATACTGCGGCGGCCGGAACGCCTCACCGGCGCTCTGCGGAACGCCGACGCGGCGCACGAACGCGCCGAGCGCATCGAGCGTGCGCCGCATCGCGAGCGATTCGTCGTGCGAGAAGCCGTCGATCGGCGCGACCGCACTCGGCACGGCGGACAGCGGCGGGGCGACGACGCGCGTGCGAGCGTTCTCGAGCATCCGTTCGATTGCGTTGCGCGCATCGGGCGGCACGTCCGCCACGAGTTCGGCCGGATCCAGGCGCGCGATTTCGCCCAGCGCATCGTCGAACGCCGTCTCCCCCGAGAAGGCCGTCGCCATCACGTGCCCGGTCGAGACGTCGGCATGCGCGAGCCCGACGACGTCGTCCACCGCCGCAATCGCCGCAAGATAGGTATGCACGCCGACTTCGAGCATCTGCTCTTCGATCACGGTACCCGGCGTCACGACGCGTACGACGTCGCGCCGCACGAGCTTGTTCGGAATCGGCGCTTCGAGCTGCTCGGCAAGCGCCACCACGCGGCGCTGCAGCACGAGCTTGGCGAGATACCCGTCGAGCGCGTGATGCGGCACGCCGGCCATCGCGATCTTCTTCCCGCTGCCCGCATCTTTCGACGTCAGTGCGATCTGCAGCGCCCGCGCGATCGTCTCCGCGTCTTCACCGTAGGCTTCGTAGAAGTCGCCGACGCGCGAGAGCAAGATCGCATCCGGATGCTTGGCCTTCATCCCGAAATACTGCTCGAGCATCGGGGACCACACGACGGTCTCGGTCAAACCGGCTACCGCATCCCGACGAGATCGATGAGCGGCGCTTCGACCGGGCGCGCCGGCGCGTCCCACGCGCGTGCACGTCCGACGGCAATGCCGGAGACGCCCCACACCGCTGCGCGGTCGATCTTCACGTCGATCCACGGTTCGGCCAGGTTCGGTGCGGTCTCGATCATCGGAAAATGTACCGTGACGTTATCGGTCGTCTTGGCCGCGAGGCGCGTCGGGTCTTTGCGCGACACGCCGTGGATCAACGCGCGCACGGTCGTGCCGATTTTGCGATCGTGATAGCCGCGCACGTGCGCGTCGGTTACCGCTACCAGCCGCGCGAAGCGTTCGCGCTGGATCTCCGGCGCGACCGGTTCCCAGTGCGAGGCCGGCGTGCCGCGGCGCGGTGAGTACATGAACATGTACGCCTGCGCGAACATGCCGGTGGAACACAGATCGAGCGTTTGCTGAAAATCGGCTTCGGTCTCGCCGGGAAAGCCGACGATGATGTCGGTGGTGATCGCCCACGCCGGGTTATAGCTCAGGAACATCGCCACGCGGTCACGGAATTCTTCGATCGTGTACTTGCGGTTCATACGCCGCAGCATCGGGTTCGAACCCGATTGCACGGCCAGATGGAAGCGCGGGTTCATCTTCGGCAACGTCGCCGCGACGCGGGCGAGCTTCTCGACCAGATCCTTCGGGTGCGACGATACGAAGGCGATCCGCTCGACGCCGTCGATCGCGGCAACGATCTCGAGCAAATCGGCGAAATCGGCGCCGGTGGCCGGCTCCCGATACGCATTGACCGTCTGTCCGACCAGCATAATTTCGCGTGCGCCGGCCGCGACTTTGCGCTTCACCTCATCGAGGATGTCGCCCAGCGGCCGATGGTCGAAACGCCCGCGCACATGCGGCACGATGCAAAACGTGCAGAAATACGAGCAGCCGCGCTGGATGTTCAGGAAGGCGCGCAATGCGTCGTACGGACCGGTGACCCCGTCGCTCGTGCCGCCGATTACCGTGTCGAGCTCGCGGTCGACCGTTTCGCCGTCGTCGGAAAACTCCGGCCGCCAGTTTTCGAGCGCGTCGCCGAGCGCGCGCAGATCCTTCGTGCCGAACACGCCGTCGACGTGCGGCAAGAGCGAGGCCATTCGGTCGCGATCCTGTTCGGCGAGACATCCGGCGACCACGACGCGCACCGACGGATCGGCGGACTTGATCGCCTTCCAGTGATGCAGCCGGCCGTAGGCGCGCTTCTCTGCATTGTCGCGCACCGTGCACGTGTTGAGCACCAGCACCGATGCGTTCTCGGCGCGTTCCGCGAGCGTATAGCCGGCGCTCGTCGCGCGCCGAACGATATACTGCGAGTCGGCTTCGTTCATTTGGCAGCCGTGCGTCTCGATGTAGATCGTTGCCATTATTTCTTGTCGCGGATCGTGAGCATCGTTAGTAGTTCCAGAGGTAGGTAGATGCGGGTACGGACGACGGTCGGCGGCGCATCGTAGGAAATGGCATGTCCGTCGATCGTGTACGTCGTCGCCCCGAGGTGCGCGATGACGTCGTGACCGCCGTAACGGACGACGAGCCGCGTGCCCTCGAGATGCACCGCCGTTGCGGGAAGATAATCGTCGGCCGGCGCGATGACGATCGAACGGAGCACGGTATCGCCGCCCAGCACGACTTCAGTTCGCGTCTGCGGATACACGGTTACGGTTCGCGTCTGCTTGCCCTGCGGCGCCGCAATCGTGACGTCGTGCGTCCCCGCGGCCACCGCGATCGTCCCGTCTTTGGCCACGACGGCCGCCTGGCCGTCGATGGTGATCGGGCCGAGACGGTCGGCGGCGTGAATCGCGATCTGGCCCAAGCCCTCGCTCGTCTTCCCGTCGCGGACCAAGACGACCGAGGTCGTTTGCGTCTGCGCCGGCGCGATGGCAATGGCGAGATCTTCGGGCGTCCAGCCCGTCCGGGTGAGCGTCAGATGGTGCGCGCCGACCACCAGCGCATCGACCACGACCGGCGTATGGCCCACATATGTGCCGTCGAGCCAGACGTCGGCGCCGCTTGGTAAGCTCGTGACGAAGATCGCCCCCGTCGGCGCCGCACCCAGCAGAGCGACCGCGGCGAACGCCAAAACGGCAAGATTCGCCGACGGCGCGCGAAACGACCAACTGCCCATGACCGAACTCCCTTTCGACGGCGCCGACATCGCGCATGCCGACATACCCAACCTGCGTGTCCGTCCCGCCACCGTCGCAATCGTCGGTCGCCCCAACGTGGGGAAGAGCGCGCTGTTCAACCGCCTGATCGGCCAACGGCTTGCGATCGTCGAGGACACGCCCGGCGTGACCCGCGACCGGCTCTACGCGCTCGCCGATTGGCGCGGGCGCACCTTCACGTGCGTCGACACGGGCGGCATCGAGTTCGACGTCGATCCAAACGACGCGATTGCGTTCGGCACGCGCGAGCAAGCCGAGAACGCCGCGCGCGACGCCGACGTGATCGTCTTCGTGGTCGATGCGATCGACGGCCTCAACGCCGTGGACATCGACGTAGCCGGTATCTTGCGGCGCACGCACCATCCGGTGCTGCTCGTGGCGAACAAAACCGAATCGCCGAACGCGCTCGCGTCGGTGCACGGCGAGTTCTCGCGGCTCGGCTTCGGCGAACCGTTTCCCGTCTCGGCAATTCACGGCGAGGGTACGGGCGACTTGCTCGACGCGATCGTCGATCGGCTGCCGCCCGAAGGCGCCGCGGAAGAACCGCACACCGAACTTGCGCTCGCGCTGATCGGCCAGCCGAACGTCGGCAAGTCGTCGCTGCTCAACGCGATCCTCGGCGAAGAGCGCACGATCGTCTCCGACGTCCCGGGCACGACGCGCGATTCGATCGACAGCCTCTTGCCGTGGGGCGATAAAACGCTGCGGTTGATCGATACGGCCGGCGTGCGCAAACGCGCCGACAAGCACGGCGCGATCGAGTATTACAGCTCGCTGCGTTCGCTGCGCGCGATCTCGCGCTGCGACATCGTGATTCTGCTCGTCGATGCGATGAAGGGTCCGCAGAACGCCGACCGGCGCCTGGCCGGCATTGCAATCGAAGAGAAAAAAGGCCTGATTATCGTTGGGAACAAGTACGATCTCGTGCGCGAGCTCGGCGAGTTCAGCCAGAACGAATTGATCGAAGGCATCCACGAGCAATTGCCGTTCGCATCGTTCGCGCCGGTGACGTTTCTCTCGGCACTCACCAAACGCCGGCTCGGCAGCCTGATGCCGGTCGTCGGGCAGGTCGCGGAAAACCTCGACCGCCGCATCCCAACGGCGAAACTCAACGCCGTGATCCAAGACGCCGTGATCGCGCATCCGCCGCCGATCTCGCAAGACCGGATGCTGAAGATCTACTACTGCTCGCAGGTCTCGACGCACCCGCCGCTGTTCATCTTCTCCTGTAACGAGCCGAAGCTCATTCAGCCGTCGTACAAGCGCTTCATCGAAAACGTGATCCGCTCGAACTTCGATTTCCAAGGCGTGCCGCTGACCCTCGATTTCCGCGAACGCCCGCGCGACGAATCGCGCAGGTGACGATTGCGGCCGATGCGGCGCTCGTCGTCGCATCGTTCTTCATCGGCGCGATCCCGTTCGGCGTCGTCGTATCGCGCCTATTCTTCCGCCGCGACCTGCGCAACGAGGGCAGCGGAAACATCGGCGCCGCCAACGCGCTGCGCACGCTGGGCAGAGGCGGCGCGATCGCCGTCCTGATTCTCGACGCACTCAAAGGCGCGCTGCCGGTCATCGCCGGCCGAGCCCTCGACGGCACGACACTCGCGGCCGTCGCCGCGTTCGCAGCGATCGCCGGCCACTGTTTCTCGCCGTTCCTGAACTTCCGCGGCGGCAAAGGCGTGGCCACCAACTTCGGCGCCGTCATCGCGCTCGCGTGGCCGGCCGGCGGCATCTTCGCGATCATCTGGCTCGCCGTCGTCCTCGCGACGGGCTTCTCCTCAGCCGGCTCGATGCTCGCCAGCCTCGCCATGGCCCCCGCCCTCTGGTACCTCATCGGCACCCCCGGCGGCATCTACGGCCTCGCCTCAGCAGTCCTCATCGTCTACACCCACCGAGCCAACATCGCCCGGCTCCGTGCCGGCGCCGAAAGCGTCCTACCGCTCTTCCGCCGCCCCGCCCCCATTTGTCATCCAGAGCGCAGGTTTGCGAAGCAAACCGGAGTCGAAGGACCACTACTCAGCGACGAGGATTGATCGGGATGACAAAATGGGGGGCGGGGCCGTCAGCCATCCTCCGCTCAAGGGCAGACGGTGCGGGTGGGCTAACTCGGCCCGGACATGATTTCCTCGAACGATTTTCGGAACGGCGTTACCATCCTGATTGAGGGTCACTTGTGGACCGTCATCGAGTTTCTCCACGTGAAGCCCGGGAAGGGCTCCGCGTTCGTCCGGACCCGGCTCAAAAACGTCAAGACCGGGGCCACGGTCGAGCGCACGTTCCGGGCCGGTGAGAAGCTGGAGCGCGCGACCGTCGACAACCGCGACATGCAGATGCTCTATAACGATGCCGACGGCTACCACTTCATGGACACCGAGAGCTATGAGAATTTCATGCTCGAGCGCGACCTGATCGGCGACCCCGCCGACTTCCTCAAAGACGGCATGCGCGTGGCCGTGCAGTTCCACGACGGCACGCCGATCGGGGTCGATTTGCCGGCCCACGTCGAGCTCAAAGTCGAGGAAACCGACCCCGGGTTCAAGGGTGATACGGCGACCGGAACGACGAAGCCAGCCAAACTCGAGACCGGGGCTACCGTACAGGTGCCTCTGTTCGTCAATCCGGGTGACATGATTCGCATCGATACGCGCGACCGCCGTTACATCGGACGCGTGCAAAGCTAACGCCGCGGGGGAGTAGAGATGAAGTTCCCGGTCATCAAGGTTCGCCGCCTCAAGATTTTGGGAACGGCGATGCTGCTGTCGGCGCTGGCCGCGCTCATCGGAATCGCGCTCTACTTCGCCCCACCCACGTTGGCATCGGTCAGTACCGTCGGCGACTTCGTCGCGATCAACGACGCGCTCTTTGCGGTTCGCGGTCAGGCCTGGCTCACCAAGCTGCTGCACCTGCCCGACACCGATCCACCCAATGACAACATCCGTCTGGTGGCGATCGATGAAGCCTCGCTCCAAGATCCGCCGAAAGGCCTCGGCTACCCGGTACAGCGCACGGCGATCGGCGATCTGCTGCGCAAGCTCGGCAAGGCCGGCGCAAAAATCGTCGCATTCGATATGGAGTTCTTCGAGCACTCACACGACCCGAAGGTCGATGCGTCGTTCGAAGACGGCTTGCGCAAACAGGCGACGGTACTCGGCATGACGGTCGACATCACGCAAGGCGGCATCATGTCGTTCGAGCAGCCGCCGCCGGACATCGCGCAGCTCGTGCACCTTGGATCGACGACCGTCGACAATCCCGGCGGCTGGCTCGTCGGTCAACCGTACGTCATCTCATCGACGGTGACGAATTCGGATAAGACGACGAAGACGACCGTCTATCCGACGCTCGCGCTCGCTACCGCGTCGTACTGGATGGGCGCGACCTACGGACCCATCGACGATTGGCATGGGAAACTCGGCAACGACATCGTCGCGCTCGACGGTAACGGCAAGCTGCTGATGCTGCCGTTCAACGTTTCCGAACACGTCGACCAGGGAGAAACGAACGGACTCGCGAGCCGCGCGGGCACCGCGGACCTTTCGATGCCCGCGATCCAAGAAGTGTCGATGATCGACGCGCTCAAGTTCGATCCGGACACGATGAAAGCGTTCGCGCAGAATGAAGTGATCGTCGTCGGTTACACAGCGCAGGCCGCGGGCGACTTCATCTTGACGCCCAACGGCCGTTATCCCGGTGTGTTTTCGAACGTCCGCTTGATTGACCAGTTAATGAGCCACCGGTTCATCCACCGCGTACAGCCGTGGATCGACGTGGTACTGATCGTGGTGCTAGCGCTGGCGATCGGCTTTATCGTCACCCAGCTGCGCGCGACGCTCGGCGTCGCACTCGCGATCGGCGTTGCCGTGGTCTATACCGCCTTCGCCGTCGCCTTCTACGCCTACACGCTGCACTGGATCGACCTGGTCCACGTCGACGGCGCGATCATTCTCTCGGCACTCTTCGTCGCACTCTACCGGACGATCACGGAAGGCAGCGACAAGCGCATGATCACCGAGATGTTCGGCAAGCACGTCAGCCCGGCGCTCGTCTCCCGAATGCTCTCGCACGACGATCCGCTCAAGGCGCTCGACCTCTCGGGCAAGCGCGCCAAGGTGACGATCTTCTACTCCGATATTCGCGGGTTCACCGCGATGTCGGAAAACATGACGCCGGAACAGATCTACGGCCAGCTCAACGAGTACTTCGAAGAAATGTGCAAGATCGTGTTCGAGCACGGCGGGTACGTCGATAAATTCATCGGCGACTGCCTCATGGCCGTGTTCTCCGCGCCCGATCCGCGGCCGGGCACGATCGACGCGGTCGAGGCGACGGAATCGGCGTTCCGCCAGCAAGAACGCATCATAGAAATGATGACCGAATGGAAAGAACAAGGCCGGCAGCTCTTCACCGTGGGCATGGGCCTCAACACCGGTGAAGTCGTCATGGGCAACCTCGGCTCGAGCGATCGCCTGAACTATACGGTGATCGGCGACAACGTCAACACCGCGGCCCGTTTGTACAACGTGGCCAAGGGCGGTCAGACGATCATCAGCGAGGCGACGTACAACGAAGTGAAAGACCACTTCATCGTCAACGAACTCACCCCGGTGTTCGTCAAAGGCAAAGTGCTACCGCTCCGCAACTTCGAATTGCTCGCGCGCCTAAAACCCGGCGAACCGAACACCTCAACGCTGCTCGATCCCGAAAACCTACCCGAAGCGTACACCGCCGACGCCCACTAGGATTCGCCGCGGCGAATCCGTTGCGTTTGGGCTTCGCCCAAGCCGCCCTCAATGCCAGAGTAAGAGACGAATCCCGACTAAGGCCAGTGCCGTGGCGAGGACGCGCAGGATGATCGCGCCGGGGACGTAGATTGAGAGGCGCGCGCCTACCGGTGCGCCGACGACGGCGCCGCCGGAGGCGGCGGCGACGAGCGGCCACGTCGTGCGAAAATCGCCGTGGATGACGTGCACGACGGTCGCAATGCCGGCCGTTACCGCGAGTACGGCGTGCGACGTTGCGGTTGCGACGTGCGCCGGAAAGCCCAGCACGGTTGAAAGCAGCGGCACGTGAATGATGCCGCCGCCGATGCCGAACACCGACGACGCGAACCCCACCAGAATGCTGCCTGCGAATCCGATGCGCGGATCGAACGACCACTCGTAACGCTTTCCGCTGCGATCGATGAGGATGCGTTCGAAGGGTCCGGTGCGCCTGCCGTCTTCGCTGCGACCCGGCTTCAGAAAGAGCCACACGCCGATCGCGATCAGCAGCACGCCGAACACCGGATCGAATACCGGCCGTGGAATGTACGCGCTCGCGTAGGCGCCGGCGATCGAACCCGGTACGGCCGCCAGCGTGTAGAGCGGAAACGCGAACGGATCGACGCGCCCTTGCCACCAGTAGCTGAGCGCGCCCATCGACGCGTTCGCCGTCACGACGGCGAGTGAAAACGCGGTAATCTGATCCGTAGTCCACGCCGGCTCGAGCAGCACGAGGAGCGGCACGATCAGGAAGCCGCCGCCCGCGCCGATCAACGTCCCAAGGATACCGATGCCGATGCCGCCGAGGGCCACAATCGCTTCCGTCACGCGATTGCAGCGTTCGGCACCGGTCGATCCTAGACCACTGGGGCGGCGGTTGCGGTGACCATCTCCGGTACGGTGCCGCCGGCTTTCTTGATCTCGTGCACGCGCACGGGATAGAGCACGGCAATCGCCATCACGGCCGCTATGACGTTAAAGATTGCCGCCACGCTGAGCGCCGCGGTCCAACTTCCCGTCGCGACGCTCAGCACGCTGGCCAGCGGCACGACGAGCGATGCCGTGCCCTTCGCGGTGTAGAGCATGCCGTAATTCGTCGTGGCGTATTTCTGACCGAAGTGGTCGCGCGCCGTCGATGGGAAGATGCTATAAATCTCACCCCATGCGAAGAACACGAGGCCCGAGAGCAGCACGAACGACACGGGCGAATGGCCGAAGACCATCAACGCAAAGATGCCGAGCCCCTCGACCATGAACGCGCCGAACATCGTCATCTCACGCCCGATCCGGTCGGACACCCAACCCAATAACGGACGCGTAATGCCGTTCATGATGTTGTTGAGCGAGAGCGCGAACGTCAACGCCGCCAGCGTCACGCCGACGATCGTTACGGGAACGTTCGAGATGCCGAACGATTTCGCGATCGGGCCGAGTTGCGCGACCGCCATCAGACCGCCGGCGCCAACCAGCACGAACATCACGTACATGATCCAGAACACGGGCGAGCGCAGCGCTTCTTGCGGCGTATAATCTTTCACACCTTGCAGCGTACGCGGCTTTTTCAGTTCCACCGGACCGCCTTTGGGCGGCGTGACGAGCAGCATCGCGGCAACCAGGACGATCAAGCCTTGGACGATGCCGAACGTCATGAACGTCTGCTGATAGCCGCTCGATTTGATCATCATCGTCAGCGGAATGACCGTCGCCGCCGCGCCCGCACCGAATCCGGCCGAGGTGAGTCCAGCCGCGAGCCCGCGGCGATTTCCGAACCACTTCAGCGCGTTGCCGATGCAGGTTCCGTACACGATGCCGGCGCCGATGCCCGCGATGATGCCGCCCAGGTAGAGCATCGGCAGCGTCGTCGCGAGTGAATCGACGATCCATGCCAGGCCGGCGAGTACGCCGCCGATCGCGACCATCACGCGCGGGCCATACTTGTCGACGAACGCCGCTTCAAACGGTACCAGCCACGTTTCTACCAGCACGAAGACCGTGAACGATACCTGGATCGCTGCCAGACTCCAGCCTTGTTTGTCTTGGATCGGCGTCACGAATACGGTCCAGCCGTATTGCAGGTTCGCAATCATCGCCATGCAGACGATGCCGATCACTAGCTGAACCCAGGGATTGCCGAGTCCCGAGCGTGTTTCCGGGGCGACCGCAGAGCTTGAAGTCGACACGTGACCTCCTCGATGTGGCGCAACGAGCCGTCCGCTCGCTTTGGCGTTGAATAGACCAATCGGACGAAAAAAACCTCGGCCGCGAATTCCGCAGATTAACGGCAGCGCTTGCCAGGGAGCCTGGGATAGCGCTACCGGCCGTCGAAATACGCCCGCATGGCAATGACGGCACCATCCCCCACCCCGGTACGCATCCCGCCGACCAAGCTGCTTATCGGGGGCGCCTGGGTCGATGCGGCCGACGGCAAGACATTCGAGACGCGGAATCCGGCGACCGAAGAGCTGATCGCCAACGTCGCGCAGGCCGGGCCCGAGGACGCCGGCCGGGCGGTGCGGGCGGCGCGGGCAGCGCTCGAAGAGGGGCCTTGGGGAACGATGCGCGCCTCGGAACGGTCGCGTCTCATGTTCGCCTTCGCCGATAAGGTCCGCGCCAACGCCGAGGCGATCATCGCCCTCGAGTCGCTCGACGGCGGCAAGCCGATCAGCTCGGTGCGCCGGCAAGACTACCCGGCGATGCTGGACTGTCTCGAATACTACGCGGGCTGGCCGGACAAGATCATGGGCGACGTCGTGCCCGTGCGCCCGGATGCGCTGACGTACATCGAACGCGTTCCGGTCGGCGTCGTCGCCGCGATCGTGCCGTGGAACTTCCCGCTGATGAATTCGATGTGGAAGATCGCACCGGCGCTAGCGTGCGGCTGCACCGTGGTGCTCAAGCCCGCTTCCGAAACGCCGTTGACGGCGCTGCTGCTGGGCGAACTCGCGCTCGAAGCCGGCATCCCGCCGGGCGTGCTCAACATTCTCCCCGGCCCGGGCTCCGGCGCCGGGATGTCGCTCGTGACGAATCCCGACGTCGACAAGATCTCGTTCACCGGCTCACCGGGCGTCGGCAAAACGATCATGGCCGGAGCCGCGCCGCTCATCACGCGGCTCACGCTCGAACTCGGCGGAAAATCACCGAACCTGATCTTTGCCGATGCCGACGTCGAAGCGGCGGTCAAGGGCGCGTCGGCCGGGATCTTCTTCAACAGCGGCCAGGTGTGCTCGGCCGGCTCGCGGGTGCTCGTGCACGAATCGATTTACGACAAATTCTGCGAGCTGATGGTCGCACGTTCGAAGACGCTCAAAGTCGGCGATCCGCGCGATGAGAAAACGTACATGGGGCCGATCATTTCGCAGAAACAGCTCACGTCGATCATGGGCTATATCGACTCCGGCAAGAGCGAGGGCGCGACGCTGCTCTCCGGCGGCGATCGCGTCGGCACGAAGGGCTACTTCATGGAGCCGACCGTGTTCACCAACGTCGATAATTCGATGAAGATCGCACGCGAAGAGATCTTCGGGCCCGTCGCCGCCGTGATCAAGTTCAAAGATGAAGCGGAAGCCGTGCGCATCGCCAACGACTCGCCGTTCTCGCTCGCGGCAGGCGTGTGGACGAAGGACATCGGCCTCGCGCACGCAATGGCGCGCAAACTCCGCGCGGGCACCGTCTGGATCAACACGTACGGCCAAAGCGACACGCGCTTACCGTGGGGCGGTCTCGGCGGCGACTCCGGCATGGGCCGCGACCTCGGCCCCGCCGCTATCGACAACTACACCGACAAAAAAACGATCTGGGTCAACCTCCGCCGCTAGATGACGCCGGCGGCTCGGAGTTCTTCGACTTTTTTTGCGTCGTAGTGCATGACTTCTTGGAGCACTTCCGCGCAATGCTCGCCGAGGAGCGGTGAGGGACGGTACTCGACGGGGGAATCGGAGAGATTGAGCGGGCTGCCGATCGTGTAGTACGTGCCGCGTTCGGGATGTTCGACGGCCGCGACCATGCCGCGAGCGCGCAGCGATTCGTCGACGAGCAGTTCGGACATGTCGAGCACCGGGCCGCACGGCACGTCGATCGCATTGCAGCGATCGAGGATCTCGTACTTGGTGTGCAGCTTCGTCCACGATTCGACGATGTCCCAAACTTCGGCTAGTATCGGCAAGCGCGCGGCCGGCGTTGCGAATTTGGGATCGGTAATGAGTTCCGGCCGGCCCATCTCTTCGCACAGCGCTTTCCAGACTTGCGGCTGGATGATGAGGTACACGTAGTCGTTCGTGCCGCCGGGCGCGCACTTGAGGGCCGCACCCGGCTGTCCGCCGCCCGATGCATTCCCCGAACGCGGAACGACGCCGTTGAACGTCTTGTTTGGATATTCGGTCAGCGGACCGTGGGCCAGCCGTTGCTGATCGCGCATCTTCACGCGGCACAGATTCAGCACGGAGTCTTGCATCGTGCAGACGATGCGCTGTCCTTTGCCGGTATGCTGATCGCGTTGATAGAGTGCCGCGAGTACCGAGGCGACGGTGTGAATGCCGGTGCCCGAATCGCCGGTTTGCACGCCCGTCACCGTGGGCGGACCGTCTTCCCAACCGTTCGTGCTCATCGAACCGCCCATCGCCTGCGCGATCGGTTCGTAGGCCTTTGCGTCCTCAAATTTACCCGGACCGAAGCCCTTGATCGACGCGTAAATCATGCGCGGGTTCAGTTCCTGAATCTTCTCCCAGGTAAAGCCCTGCCGATCGAGCACGCCCGGCCCGAAGTTCTCGACCAGCACGTCGCAGTGCTTGATGAGCGCCTCGAAGATCTCTTTGCCCTCGGGCTTCTTCGTGTTGAGCGTCAAGCTGCGCTTGTTGCCGTTGAGCATCGTGAAGTACAGACTATCCACGTTGGGAATGTCGCGCAGCTGTTCGCGCGTGATATCCCCACGGCCGGGCAGCTCCACCTTGATGACGTCGGCACCGAGCCAGGCGAGCAATTGCGTGCATGACGGCCCGGATTGAACGTGCGTCATATCGAGCACGCGAATGCCGTCGAGGGCTTTTTTCATGTAAGTTGTGGTTCCGTTCTACTTGTACATCGTTTGGTTTTCGGTACCCGGCGCGTACGCGTTGGGGTCGAGCCAAACGTTTACGATCGCACACATGCCCGACGCCCGCGCGCGGTTGAGCGCCGGACGGATCTCACTTGCCTCGCGCACCACTTCGCCGTGAATATCGAGCATCGTGGCGAACTTCTCGAAGTTGACATCGCCGAGATAGTTGCCGATGTTGCCGCGTTCCGGGCCGTATTTCTGAATCTGGCCGTAGCGGATCTGATTCATATACGAGTTGTTGCCGATGATGGCGATGTACGGCAAGTCGAACCGGATCGCCGTCTGCATGTCGAAGCCGGTCATCGCAAACGAACCGTCGCCGAAGAGCGCGACGACTTCCTTTTCCGGATGCACGAGCTTTGCGGCCATGGCGAAACCAGTGCCGACGCCGAGCGTGCCGAGCGGACCCGGATCCATCCACAAACCCGGGCCCTTGGGCCGCACCACGTTGCCGGCGAACGTCACCACATCGCCGCCGTCGCCGACGAAGATCGAATTCTCGGTGAGGAACTGATCGATCTCGTAGGCCAAGCGGTACGGGTGAATCGGGTTCGCGTCGTTGCGCAGTTTCGGCATGCGCGCATCGACGGCAGCCTGCTCCTTAGCGCGCAGCGATGCAACCCAGTCCTTGCGGCCGGCCGCGCCGTTGTCGTTGCGTCCGGACGTGGCCTGCAGTACCGCACCGAGAATCGCGCCGACATCGCCGACGAGTCCGAGCTCGATGTCGCGGTTCTTCCCGACCGTCGCGTACGACATGTCGATCTGCACGACCGTCTTCGACTTAACGCTCTTGCCGTAGCCGAGGCGGAAGTCGAACGGCGTCCCGACGATCACGATCACGTCGGCTTCACCAAACGCATCGCGGCGCGTCAGTTGAAAGTTCAGCGGATGATCCGGCCCGAGCGTCCCGCGGCCGGCGCCGTTCATATAGGTCGGGATGTTGAGCTTCTCGACGAACTCGCGCGCGATCGCGCTGCCTTGGCACGTCCACACTTGCTGTCCGAGCAAGATAGCCGGCTTCTTCGCCTTCACCAGCAGGTCGGCCAGCGCTTCGATGCCGGCCGGATCGCCGATGCTCTTGGTCGACGCACGGTATTTGCCGGCCCGCGGAATCACGGCCCGGGTCAAGTCGACTTTGAAGTCGAGCACGTCGCGCGGAATCTCGAGGTACGACGGACCGAACGAACCGTTGAACGATTCGCGAGCCGCCATCGCGACGAAATCGGCGACGCGTTCGGTGCTCGGTACGGACGTGGCAAATTTGGTAATCGGGCGCATCATGTCGACGTGCGCGAGATCCTGTAAGCCCCCCATGCGGTGCTGCGTGAGCGCTGCTTGCCCGCCGATGAGGAGCATCGGGCTTTCGGCGCGGAACGCGTTGGCGACGCCGGTTACCGAATTGGTCGTCCCGGGTCCGGCCGTTACGACGGCGCAGCCCATGCCGCCGGTCATACGCGCGTACCCGTCGGCCGCGTGCGCGGCAACCTGCTCGTGCCGCACGTCGATGATCTTGATGCCCTCATCGATGCAGCCGTCATAGATGTCGATGATGTGCCCGCCGCAGAGCGTGAAGATCGCATCGATACCCTCGTTCTTCAGCGCCTTGGCGACGAGGTGACCGCCCGAGATTTTCTCGGGAGCGGGTGCCGGGGCGGCTGGAAGATCTTTGGTGGACGGGAGCGTTTGAGCCATAGCGACCTTTCTCTTAGGAGAGGTCGGGCGGTTTCTATGCTCTGATTCCGGGCTCCTAGAACGCTATTGCGAGACGTAGCCTGCGTTGAGGGCACCGGCAATCGCCATGACAATACGCGGGTAAGCAAAGGCCAGGACGATCACCACGACGGCAAGCTTGAGAAAGGCGGCGGTCAGGTCATGCAACAAGATCATCGTAACTCCGTCGCGATCAATTGCGAACGACGAGCACCGGCGCGCTCACCATCTGCAGCGTACGCTCGACGATGTTCGGAAGAAAACGGTCGCGCCAACGCTGCTGTGACATAGCACCGACGACGAACAGGGCAGGTTGTAGCTCGCCGATCGCATGTTCGACCGCTTCGCTTCTCGCCCGACTGTTTTTCGCTCCGGACAGACACACCAGATCCGCGCCGTAGGCGGATGCGACCGCGGACGCCGATTTGACCGGTGCCGACAATTCCGACTCATCCGCCAACTCGGCAAGGACACACCCGCCGTGCAGCGCCGGGGACTCGGACCCGTTTGCACCCGCGACGAGAACCGGAAGGCCGGACGTGCGCACGATGTCGCCGGCGACGCTGCCGTTGAGGATGCGGTGGATCCGATCGTGCCGGCGTCTTCCGATCATGATGAGATCCGCGCCCAACATGCCGGCCAACATCGTGACTTCGCTTGCGGGCGCGCCGTAGCGCACGTACTGCCGGCCTAAGACGTCGGCCTTCTCCGCTGCGGCGATGCAGCGATCGAGCAGCCCGCGTGCTTCGCGTCGGGCGGTTTCTAATGAAAGTCCGTAATCGTCGGTAAGGTGATCGGCGCGCGCCATCATGCGCGGAACGTCGATCACGTGACAAAAAACGAGCTCGACTCGGGTATCGCCACGGGCGAGAGAGATCGCCAAGGAGACCGCACGTTCGGACGCCTCCGATGAATCGACGGCGACGACGATCCGCGAGAACGGTCGCCGCGGCGCGCGGGCCGGCGGCATATTCCGGTGGAGACAAAGCAGGGAAGGCATGGGGTCGGATTGATCTTACAGCGCCTCTTCCCGCACGACAATCCGCCGTTCGGACGTCATCCTTTCGGCTCGCCCTCCGTCGCTAAGCGGCGGCAGGCGGCTCGCTGAGCCAGACGCGCTGACTAACGGCGTCGTATTCGAAGAGTTCGGCATACCGTCCCCAATCGACGGCCGTATCGAACTGCCGCTGCGCCTCTTGCACGGAATAATGCTCTTCGAGCAGATCCAGAAAGAAGTCCGCGCGCATCGACTTGTCCGCTTTCGCCGCGAGCGTGTTGACGACCGTAGCGAGGATCTTTACGTGTGCGAGCGCGTGCGAACGGAAGATCGCTTTGCTCTCTTGGATCGAGGCCGTTGCAAAAACGCGTCCCTCGGGCGTGAACGCGACGGTGCCCGCATCGACGGTTGCAAAACCCAGCAGTACGGCGGCTTCGAGAATGGCCAGGAAGTCGTCGATCGACACGGCGAGCCGGGCGGCGATGTGCGCGACGTCGGTATCGGTTCCCATGTCGGCGATGAGCTCGAGCATGCCGCTGATCGTCGCGACCCGGACATGCGGCAACGGCCGCCGGTGCGGAACGCTTTCCACCGGGCGCGGAGTGATGTTCGTCGCCGAGACCGTCGCAGGTGCCAACGCCGCGATCGGCTGCCCGGGGTTCGTCATCACCTGATAGAGATAGTCGGTGAGTTCCTTGAAGTGCGGATCGTTGCGGTCATGCGGTCGCGCCAAGTCGACTTTCACTTCCCCGCGCACGCGGCCCGGGGCCGAGCTGAGGACGAGAACCCGATCGGCCAAAAAGACCGCTTCCTCGATGTTGTGCGTTACGAGGACGATGGACTGCGCGGGGAATGTTTTCGCATTCCAGAGTTCGTCGATTTCGCCGCGCAGGTTCTCGGCCGTGAGCACGTCGAGCGCGCTGAACGGCTCATCGAGGAAGAGTACTTTCGGTTCGACCACCATCGCGCGCGCGAATCCGACCCGCTGTTTCATCCCGCCGGAGAGTTCGCGTGGATACGCGCTCTCGAAGCCGTCGAGTCCGACGAGGTCGATGGCTTTGAGCGCGCGCCGCGTCCGCGCCACCCGCTCGACGCCGCGCGCTTCGAGCCCAACCTCGACGTTCTCGATCACGGTCAGCCATGGCAGCAGCGCGAACGACTGAAACACCATCGCAACGTCGGGGTTCGGGCCCGTCAGCGGCTTCCCGTCGCTGATGACCGTTCCGCTCGAAAACGGAATGAGCCCGGCCATGATGCGCAGCAGGGTACTTTTCCCGCTTCCGCTGCGTCCGAGAAGCGCGACGACCTCTCCGCTGTCCACGGCCACGCTCACGTCCTGCAGCGCGAGGAAACTGCCCTTGCCTTCAGCTGTGGGAAAGCTTTTGCAACACGCGTGAACTTCGATCAGCGTGCCGCTCATAGCCGGTATTTCCGCTGTGCAAGCGCATACAACCGTCGCCAGACGAGCCGGTTGGCGCCGACCACATAGAGACTCATGATTCCCACTCCCAAGGTGATGCGTGGCCAGTCGCCCCTGCCGGTCGCATCGGCGATATAAGCTCCCAATCCGCTCGCCGTCAGGGTCGTCGCGCCCCAACTCACGACTTCCGAAACGATGCTCGCGTTCCAAGCGCCGCCGCTTGCGGTGATAGCCCCGGTGACCCAAGCTGAGAAGATCCCGGGGAGGACGAGCCGGCGCCAACGATTCCAACCGTGCAGACCGATGTCGTCGGCCATCTCGCGCAGATCGGTTGGAATGCCGGCCGCACCGGCGATCGTATTGAAGAGGATGTACCATTGGGCGCCGAGTGCCATCAGCAGCACGCTGCCGATGTTCAAAGAAACGTGCCAGCGAATGAACGCGAGCGTTGCGAACGGAAAGATGAAGTTGGCCGGAAACGACGCCAAGAACAACGCGACCGGCTGCAACACCTGCGCGAGGCGCGGGTGGAAGCCGATCGCGACGCCGATCGGCGTCCAAACCAGGCTCGCAAACGCGAGCAGCACGAGGACGCGCAAGAACGTCAGGAAGCCGAGACGGATCACGTGCGCGACCTCGGCGAACCCCACCGTCGTCAAGACGAAGTGCAGTGCCAGCGCTAGGAGCGCCGCCACGCCGACGGCGAGCGCAACCGTGAAGAGCGCGTCGGCACCGGGATTTTCGCGACTTGGCGCGGGCTCTGCTCGTACGGCCGTAAGACGCTCCAGCATGGAGTCCGCAACATCGAAGGCCGGACGGAGTGTCGCACGGATGCTGCGCTGCAGTCGCGACGCACGTAGCAGGTCGTAGATCCACGACTGCGGCGAAGTGGCGGCAGTCGTTTCGTCGACGCGAAAGCGGTCGCTCCAAGCTACGAGCGGTCGCCAAAACAACTGATCGATCGAAACGATTACGATCGCCATCGTCAAAACGGCCCAGCCGAGTGCGCCCATGTCTTGCTTCGCGACCGCCACGGCGACGTACGACCCCACGCCCGGCAACGCGTACGAATGGTTCAATACGCTGATCGCCTCACTCGCCGCGAGGAAGAACCAGCCGCCGCCGAAGCTCATCATCGCGTTCCACACGAGCGGAATCATTCCGGCGGGGACTTCCAGTTGACGGAAGCGTTGCCAGTGTGAGAACCGGTACGCCTGCGTCGCCTCCTCGAGTTCCCGCGGCAGCGTTCGCAGCGACTGGTAAAACGAAAACGCCATGTTCCACGCTTGGCTAGTAAAGATCGCGAAGATCGAGGCGCACTCGAGGCCGAGCAAACTCCCCGGGAAGAGCGCGATGAATCCGGTAACGGTGATCGAGAGAAATCCGAGCACGGGTACCGACTGCAGGATGTCGAGCAACGGAATCAGCACCCGCTCGGCATGCCGGCTGCGCGCCGCCGCGTATCCGTAGGCGTACGTAAATGCGAAAGACGCCGCGAGCGCCACAAACATACGCAGCACCGAGCGCCCGGCATAGTACGGCAAGTTGTGCGGATCGAGATTGATCGCCGTGAGCTGATGGGCCGGTCCAAACGCAACCAGCGTTCCCGCACCGACGCGTGCGATCGCCGCAAGCAGCGCGAGCGTTCCCAAAAACACGGCGGCGTCGGCCAGCCCATACGAATGTCGCTGGACCGCTAAGCGGGCCATCGGTGCTTGAGAAAGCGATCCCTGGCGCTCGGCGGTCACGCTCTCGCCTTCGTCAAGTGCCGGCACGCTTCCGGCGACCTATTCAGAGAAGGTTAAGCGACGCTGCGGCTCGCCGGTTGAGAGAAGCGGGAAAAGACGCCGACGACGCGATCGGTCTGGCTCTCATCGACGAGCACCGTCAACACGTTCGCCTCGCTCGCGAGGTGCACGACATCGATGCCCTCATCGTCGAAGGCTTTCATCACGCGTCCCAGCGCCGGCAGGGGCCAATCCGTCGACGAGCGCGTCAATGCGACGCGCGCGCAACGGTCGCGGAGCTTCACCGCGACGTTCAATTCGTGAATCGCTTGCGCGAATCGCGTTGCATCGCGGCTATCGATGATAAAGCTGCAACCGTCTTCGTCGATGGCAACGGCCTCGACGGGAATTTTCGCAGCGGTAAGATGTTCCATCACCGAACATTCGCAACGGCGACGGTTCTTGCCATCGAGTTCGCCCTTGATGACGTGAGCGAATGACATATGGCGGCGAATCCGAGAAACGCTAGGCATGACGCTAGTGTAGCGCGTGTGCACGTAGCTGTTTAGCCTCCGATCGGCCGTCGTCCGAACGGTTCAAACGACACATCCGAACGGATAGACTGTTCGGACGAAGTCCGGCTATCAGGGTGCGTCGAATTGGGCGGTGCATGAACCCACGTCCGCTGATATTGGTCGTTGGCGGAGATGCCTTGACGGAACGCGTTTACGCGGAACTGACGGCGACGACCGGTCACGAAGTTCGGGTCGTGTGGCCGATTTCGGCGCACCCGGATGAAGCCCTGAAAGCCGCCGGCGTCGATGATGCGACCTCGCTGCTGGCGCTCGCGAGCGACGACGCGCTCAACCTCGTGATCGCGCTGCGCGCTCGCGTGCTCAATCGCAAGATCCGGATCGTCCTGCGCCAATTCAATCCCGTGCTCGGGACCAAGATCGAGCAAAACCTCACGGATTGCACGGCGCTCTCGCCCGCCGCGCACTCGGCGGCGACGTATGCGGGCGCCGCGCTCGATCCCGGCTGTTTCTTCGCGTTACGTTTTCCGGCCGAAGCCGGGCCGCTGCTCGGCTTCACCCAAACATCCGGCACGGCGCTGGGCGCTGCGAACTCGACCGTCCTGGAAACGGAGGAGCGCCTCGGCCTGCGCGTTCTCGCCCTGGGCGAACGTCTCGACCCGCCCGCCGGAGCCATGATCGCGCCCGACGATGCCGTCGTCACCTTCGGCCCCGTCGTCGAGCACACGGCACATCACCGGGAACGTGCGGCGCACGTGGCGTCATCGGCGGCCCGGCGGCTCAGCCGCCGGATCGGTGCCAAGGGCTTCGTTGTCGGTTGGGAACGCCTGAACCCGGTCTTACGCGTGTTCCTGTTGGCAGCCGTCGGCTTTTTTTCGTACGAGTTCGTCTTCTTCCACTTCGTGCTGCATAAGACGTGGACGGCGGCGAGCTTCTATGTCGTGGAAACGATGACGAACGTCGGCTTCGGAGAGACCGCCGTCACCACCCGGGGCCCGTTCGTCACCGGCGGAGCAATCGCGGCCATGCTCGGAGGCATCGTCTTTACCAGCATTTTCATCGGCTACGTCAGTTCGGCGCTCACGCGCGCGCAGTGGATGGCACTGCAAGGCATGCGGCGGATCCGCGCGCACGGACACGTCATCGTTTGCGGCGGGGGAAAGATCGGGAGCGCCGTCATCAACCTGCTGACCGAAGCCGGAAAGCGGGTCGTCGTGATCGAGTCCAATCCTGACGCGAGCTTGGTGCGGCGCGCCCGCGACCGTAACGTCGACCTGCTGACCGGGGACGCCCAGCGCGATGACGCGCTCGACCTGTGCGATATCCCACATGCCTCGGCCGTCCTCGCGCTGACCGACAACGACGCGGTCAACGTCGAGATTGCGCTCGGTGCGCGCGCCCGCCGGCCCGACATCCCCCTGGTGGTGCGGATGGACAACGACGCCTTCGCGAGCGCGGTTTCGGCGATCTTCGGCATTGCGGCGTTCTCGCCGTCAGCCTTGACGGCGCCCGCGCTCGCCGGCCTCTCGCGTTTTCCGGGCACGCGCGGTCGCGTCCACTACGGCGGCGAGGACCATACGATCAGTCAGCGCACGCAAACGGCCGTGCCGGAGAAGCCTCCGGCCGACGTCTGCGTCCCGCTTTGCGTCTGGCGCTACGGCAAGCAGATCGCCATTCGGGAATTCGACCAGATGAAGCCGTACGACGAGCTGCTCTTCGCCGTGCCGTTGGGCCAATTTCGTTCGCCGGCAAGGGACGCTCAAGCGGAGGTTATGGTGCGGTGAAACTCGCGGTGATCGTGCTCGGCGCGGCCTTGGTCGTTCTCTTGTTGGCGATCATCATTGCCGCGATTCGCCAGATCGATGCCGGCGGCCGGCACTAGAACGACCCGAGGTGCCGCAGGATCAGCGCCTCCGCTAACGGTCCGAGTGCATCCGCAGGCAGAAACGTTAGGGCGGTCACGACGAGCGCCGTCGCCGCAAGCAACATGCCGAAGAACGGCGTCGCCGGACTCAAGGAACCCCTCGAGCGCTCGTTCCGCGGCTGACGGACGAGGCCACCGGCGATCGCGAGGATGACGATCAGGGTGCCGAAGCGCCCGACGAGCATCACCAGCGCCGTGAGCGCGTTGTAGAAGTCGGTCTGGATGTTCAGTCCGCCCAGAGCGCTGCCGTTGTTCGCCTGCACCGAGGTGAAGGCGTAGAGGACCTCGGCCAGTGCCCGCGGCCCGGCATTACCGACCGCGGAGAGTCCGGGGGCCAAGGCGATCGCACTCGGGATGAGCGTCGCCAGCGGCGCGATCAGCGTCGCGATCACAACCAGCGTGATCTCACGCTGGCCGATCTTCTTGCCGAGATACTCCGGGGTGCGACCGATCATCAGGCCGGCGATGAAGATCGTCAGCATGACGAGCAGGATCATCCCGTACAGGCCGCTGCCGGCACCGCCGAAGATGATCTCGCCGAGCTGCATGTTGAGCATCGCGACCAGCACCGAGAGCGGCATCAGCGAGTCGTAGGACTTCTTTGCCCTCCATGTTGGAGCCGGTGATCCCGAGCTGATGGATCGGCCGAACATGTTGGTCAGCGCCGCGCCTAGCAGAAACATCGCGAAAAACTGCAGCAGGTCGGTCAACGGCGTGGGGTTGAGGTTCGGCGACGCGACGTTCGCCGCCACGAAGCCGCCACCGTTGACGCCGAGCTGCTCGATGATCGTCTGCGAAGCCATCGGTCCGCCGGTGATCGTCTGGTGCGTGCCCTCGAGCGTCGTGACGGTCGTGTACGGTGCAAAATTTTGCGGCGTTCCTTGCCAAATCAGCAGTAGCGCGCCGAGCACCGAAATGGGGAGAAGCACGTACAGCCACGAGCGCGTGAGGTCGACCCAGAAGTTGCCGAGCGTCCGCGCCGAGGAGCGCGTGAACCCGCGAACGACCGCGATCAGCACCGCCAGGCCGATCGCCGCGGCGACGAAGTTCTGCCATGCCAGCCCCGTCATCTGCGCCAGGTAGCCGAGCGTGCTTTCATCTGAGAGCGCTTGCCAGTTGGTGGTCGTCCCGAAGCTGACCGCGACGTTGAGCGCCAGCAGCGGCGGCAGGTTCGGGAAATGCTGCGGGTTGAGCGGCAGCCATTGCTGCGTGCAGAGCAGCGCGAAGAGCGCCGCTATCGAGACGAACGTGAACGTCACAACGGCTGCTAGGTACGTCTTCCACGACATCTCGCTCGCCGGATCGACGCGGCACAGGCGGTAGATGGCGGCTTCAAGCGGTCCCAAGACCCGCCGGACCGGATGCGGTGCGCCGCCGAAGACCGTCGCCAGGTAGCCGCCCAGAACCGGCGTGACGAAGGTCAGGACCAGGACGAAGGCGGCGAGTTCGAGCCAGGCCGAGGTCAGCGTGGACATAGGAAGCACGACAGCAAGATCGTCGCGCTCCGCCCACCCGCCGAACGGTTCTTTTTCAGGCCGTCCGTTCGATTGATCCGTTCGGCGGCTTGTGCGCCTATAGACCACTACCTATGCTAAAGGCATGATTTTGCTTGAAATCGGCTTGATCGTGGCGATCCTGGTTTTCTTCATCTCCATGGATCTCTACATCCGGGGTTGTGAAGAGCTATGACCGTTGAACTCGGAATCGGCTTAGCGCTCTCAATCGCCGGCACAATATACTTGATGTACGCGATGTTGCGACCGGAGCGCTTCTGATGGTTTTGACTGGCTGGCTGCAGGTCGTCCTGCTGTTTCTTCTCGTTCTTGCGTGCACCGCGCCGCTCGGCGCTTATCTTTATCGCGTGTTCACAGGTGGACGGACCTGGCTCACGCCGGTGATCCGGCCGATCGAATACGGCATCTATCGCGTTTGCCGGATCGATCCGGACGCCGAGATGTCGTGGAAGACCTACGCTTTCGCGATCGTCGGGTTCAGTGTGGTCGGCTTCGCTTATCTGTACTTCTTGCTCCGTACACAGGCATTTCTTCCGCTCAACCCCCAGCACTTCGGCAATCTCGCACCCGACCTGGCCTGGAACACCGCCGTGAGCTTCCTCACGAACACGAACTGGCAGTTCTACTCGGGCGAGTCGACGATGAGCTATCTTTCACAGATGGCGGGGCTGGCGTGGCATAACTTCGTTTCGGCAGCAATGGGGATCGCGGTTGCGGTCGCCGTTATCCGCGGCTTCACCCGGAAGGACGGCGTGCGGCTGCTCGGCAATTTCTGGGTCGATCTCACCCGCACGGTGTTCTACGTGCTTCTGCCGATTCCGATCATCGGCGCACTCTTTTATATGCAGCAGGGCATGCCGCAAAATTTCGCGGCATACACCGACGTTCACACGCTGGACGGCGCCGTACAGACCGTAACCAACGGACCGATGGCCTCGCAGGAGATCATCAAGAACCTGGGGACGAACGGCGGCGGTTTCGTCAACGCGAACTCGGCATCGCCGAACGAGAACCCGACGCCGCTCACCAACCTGATCGAGATGTTCTCGATTCTGCTGATAGCAGCCTCGCTGACCTCGCTCTTCGGCCGCTTTGCCGGTAACAAGCGCCAAGGCTGGGCCATCTTTGCCGCTATGGCGATCGTCTGGGTTGTCATGGTCGGCTGTGCCTATGCAGCCGAGTCGGTCGGTAATCCGCTCGTGCACTCGCTCGGGGTGAACGGCGGCAACATGGAAGGCAAGGAAACGCGCTTCGGCATCGCAGCGTCGGCGCTCTTCGCCGTCGTCACGACCGTCACGTCGTGCGGTGCCGTCAACGCGATGCACGACTCGTTCATGCCGCTCGGCGGTCTCATCCCCCTGGCCGACATCCAGCTCGGTGAGATCATCTTCGGCGGCGTCGGCAGCGGCCTCTACGGCATGCTGATCTACGTCGTGCTCACGGTCTTCATCGCCGGCCTCATGGTAGGCCGCACGCCGGAATACCTCGGAAAGAAAATCGAGCGGCGTGAAATCCAGCTCGCCATGCTGACGTTCCTAGTCGTACCGTTCTTCGTGCTGGTTCCGGCCGGCATCGCATCGGTCGCCAAGGACGGAATTTCTCAGCTTGGCAACAATGGCGCGCACGGCTTCTCCGAGATCCTGTACGCCTTCACGTCGTCGGTAGGAAATAACGGCTCTGCGTTCGCCGGCATCAGCGGGAACACGTTCCTCGACTTTTGGACCGGCACGTCGATGTTCTTCGGCCGGTTCGCCATGATGATTCCACCGCTCGCCTTGGCGGGTGTGCTGGCCGGCAAGAAGTCGGTTGCGACGACAGCCGGGACGTTCACTACAACGTCGCCGATCTTCGTCTTGCTACTGATCGGCGTGATCGTCATCGTCGGCGCCTTGACGTTCTTCCCAGCCGATGCGCTGGGACCGATCGTCGAACACCTCCAACTCTTTCAAGGGAAGACATTCTAAATGAGTACGCGTTCGCTGCTCGATCGGGCGATTATCGGCCCCGCCATCGTCGAATCGTTCAAGAAACTCGATCCGCGCATTCAAGTGCGCAACACCGTCATGTTCGTGTGCGAGGTCGGCGCCCTCGTGACGCTGATCTACGCCATTCACGACGCGATGACGAGCTCGGGGCAACTCCGCTTCGACATCGCAATCTCGTTCTGGCTCTGGTTCACCGTCCTGTTCGCAAATTTTGCCGAAGCGATGGCGGAAGGTCGCGGCAAAGCACAAGCCGACTATCTCCGCCGTACCAAAACGGACACGATTGCGAAGCGTTTGGTCGGCAATGCGGTCCAAGAAGTGAACGCAACCGAACTGCGCAAGGGTGACCGCATCCGCGTCATCGCCGGCGAGTTGATTCCCGCCGACGGCGATATCGTCGAGGGCGCAGCGACCGTCGATGAATCGGCGATCACCGGCGAATCGGCCCCCGTCATCCGCGAAGCGGGCGGCGACCGCAGCGGGGTCACCGGCGGAACCCGCGTCCTCTCCGATTCGATCGTCTTCATCGTGAGCGCGAATCCGGGCGAATCTTTCCTCGATCGCATGATCTCGCTCGTCGAAGGCGCACAGCGCCAGAAGACGCCGAACGAAATCGCGCTTTCGATCCTGCTCGCCGGACTGACGATCGTCTTCCTCATCGCGGTCGCGACCTTGGCGCCGTTCACGATCTACGCCGGCGCCAAGCCGAGCATCGTCATCCTGATCGCCTTGCTCGTCTGCCTGATTCCAACGACGATCGGCGGGCTGCTCTCGGCGATCGGCATCGCGGGAATGGACCGCGTCCTGCAACGCAACGTGCTCGCGATGAGCGGGCGCGCTGTTGAAGCTGCGGGCGACGTCGACACGCTCTTACTCGACAAGACCGGCACGATCACGCTCGGCAACCGTCAAGCGAGCGAAATCATCATCGCGACCGGGGTTGACGAACCGCGCGCGTACAAAGCCGCGTACTTCTCCTCGCTCGCCGATGAAACGCCGGAAGGCCGCTCGATCGTCGTGTTCGCGGCGCCCAACGCCGGACTCGATGCAAACACGCAGCTCTATGGCGACGCACGTCCCGAACTTCCCGCGGGGGCGGCCTTCGTGCCATTCAGCGCCTACACGCGCATGAGCGGGCTCGACTTCACCGACGGGCGCAAGATTCGCAAAGGCGCACCCGATGCGGTGCGTGCGTGGGTCGGCGAGCAAGGCCAAAGCACGAGCGCACCGCAACTCGATGCGCAGATCGAACGGATCGCGCGCGCCGGCGGCACCCCGCTCCTGCTCGCAGATGAAAAGGGTCTGCTCGCGGTCATTGCCCTCAAAGACATCCTCAA
>Ga0182016_10000243_pt1 | contig 67838 bp, 67 predicted proteins | sample 712S2MmetaG_FD_120491 | JGI IMG/M metagenome (GOLD analysis project Ga0182016, IMG submission 120491) | Permafrost microbial communities from Stordalen Mire, Sweden - 712S2M metaG | ecosystem: Environmental > Terrestrial > Soil > Wetlands > Permafrost | place: Sweden: Stordalen | collected...
ACCCGCAGGCGTCCGAAGCGCGCCCACCACGAAACCGGCCACACATCCTGACAAACGGTGAGTCGTTCGCACCGGGGACAGACCGGCGACGTGGCGCGCGTCGTTTCCGCCAGATCGCTCACTAGCCGTTGAAGTTCCTGCAACCTGCGCGGGCGATACTCGTCTTCCACCGCGCGCTCCAGCAAGAGAAACTGTGACGGATGGTCCGCCAACATCGGCCGCCCCGGCGGCAACGACGGCGCCCCAGGCATGGAACATTATTTGCTCAATATGTTTTATAGGGCCAGAACTTAAATCGGGTTACCGTCGTCAGCCACCATTCCCGGAACTACCCCCAAATCGGTTAAGCACCCGGTTTTCTTGGCGCGCTTACAGGCCCTTGGCGGCCATGAACGCGATCAGGTCGACAACCCGCGTGGAATAGCCCCACTCGTTGTCGTACCAGGCTACTACCTTCACCAGGTTGCCATCCAATACTTTGGTCAACTGGGCGTCGACGATCGAGCTATTGGGATTGTGAAGCATATCGGTCGATACCACCGGGTCTTCGGTGTATCCCAGAATGCCCTTCAGCGAACCTTCCGAGGCAGCTTTCAGCGCGGCATTGACGGCTTCGGTAGTAGTGGGTTTGTCGAGGATCGCCACAAAGTCGACAACCGAGACGTCGGGGGTGGGGACGCGCATCGAGAAGCCGTCCAGCTTTCCCTTTAACTGAGGCAGGACCAAGCCGATAGCCTTTGCGGCACCGGTGGTGGTGGGAATCATATTGAGAGCGGCGGCACGAGCGCGGCGCAGATCCTTATGCGGGAAATCCAGCACGTTCTGGTCGTTGGTATAGCTGTGGATAGTAGTCATCTGGCCCTTCAGAACGCCGAAAGAATCATTGAGCACCTTCACCACCGGAGCCAGACAGTTGGTTGTGCAGGAGGCATTTGAGATGATCTTGTGCTTAGCCGGATCGTAGGCCGCATCGTTCACGCCCAACACCAGTGTGACGTCTTCGTTCTTGGCCGGTGCGGAGATGATGACCTTCTTGACGGGACCGCGCAGATGCTTGGAAGCGTCCTTGGCATCGGTGAATCGGCCGGTGGACTCCACCACTATCTCAGCGCCCACGCTGGCCCAATCGAGCTCGGCCGGGTCCTTGATGGCGAAGACCTTGATCTTCTTGCCGTTCAAGGTGATGGAATCGGCATCGTGCGTGATTTCGGCGTCGAGCGTTCCGAGCACCGAGTCGTACTTGAGCAAGTGCGCCAGTGTTTTCGTATCGGTCAGATCGTTGACCGCGACGAATTCCACGTCGCTCCGGTGCAATGCCGCCCGGACGATATTCCGGCCAATGCGGCCGAAGCCGTTGATACCCACTTTTATTGCCATTTTGTCTCCTGTATTTAGTCGAGGATGGAATTTAACTCAAAGGATATCAGGCTTGCACTTCCGGCGGCAACCGGCAAGCGGGATTCATGGGTCTGAAATAAAGCGTTCAGGGTTCGGCGATCAGCGTTCCGCTACCGCGCCGGCGCTGCTAGCTGACCGCTGAAAGCTGAGCACTGACCGCTATTCTCAAATGCGGTAGAGTGACCACAAGGGGAAGATCGAAAATGCGATTGACGATTCCGGCGTGCATCCTGGCGGCGGTTTTCTGCCTGTCGGTTTTCGGACAGGACACGGCCGCGCAGCCGCAGTTCGATGTGGCTTCGATTAAGCCGGCGGCGCAGACGCCGGGCCCGATGATGTTTGGATGCCGGGGTGGTCCGGGCACTGCCGATCCTGGGCGGCTTACCTGCACCAACGCCAATCTCGGCATGCTCATGATGCGGGCTTACGGAGTGCAGTCGTATCAGATCACTAGTCCCGACTGGTTCAATTCGGAGCGTTTCGACATTACCGCCAAAGTGGCGGACGGCGCCACCAAAGAGCAGTTGAACCTGATGCTGCAAAACCTGCTGGCCGAGCGGTTTCAGGTGAAGCTGCATCGGGAAACCAAAGAACTGCCGACTTACGCGCTGGTGGTAGGAAAGGGCGGCCCGAAGGTGAAGCCATCGGAGGAAACCGCGCCGGCAACCGGCGGGACGAGCGATGCCGGGCCACCCGATGGGCCTCCGCCGCCCCCAAAACCTGGGCCGGACGGCTTCCCGCAGTTTCCAAAAGGGCGGCCAGGTCTGGTGACGACGATGCAGCCCGGACGCTTGCGCATGGCAGGCAGCCGGCAGCCTATTTCCGAGCTGGCGAAGATGCTGGGCGACCAGGTGGGCAGGCCGGTACGGGATGAAACGGGCTTGAAAGGCAAGTACGATTTCACGCTCGACTTTGCGCCCGAACCGGGGCAAGGACCGATGAGAGGAATGCCGATGCCCATGCCTCCGCCGGGAGGCGGCGCGATCGCTGGATCCGGGATGCCTGCCCCGGCCGGAGAATCCCAGGAAGGCGGTCCGACTCTTATGACCGCTGTCCAGGAGCAACTCGGCCTGAAGTTGGAATCGAGGAAGGGCCCGGTTGAGACTCTGGTGATCGACCACGCCGAGAAAGTGCCGACGGAGAATTAGTGGGACAGGCCTCCTGGCCTGTCGCGGGACCGAAAAGCCGCGCTGCGGCGCCGACAGGCCGGGAGGCCTGTCCTACAACCTATGGCCGGCCGGATTGCGTTTTCGAGGCTTGCCGCAGGTGCGCGAAAAACCCAAGGTCCTGGCTGGTGTGGACCTTCGTCAGCAGCATGATCTGAAAGGCGTGGCCGGCCAGGTGTTGTACGACCTGGTAGATCGCTTCGAGCACGCTGGCATCGTACCCCTGCGGGTGGATGCGTTCGGTCAGGCGTTCGGGGGGCACGTTGCGGACGATGGCGACGGCCTGCTCGATGGTGGCGCGCAGCCTGGCTCTCAGTTGGTCCGGCAAAGAGCCGCCGCGGGCATCGAACTCGGCGTTGCGGTCGCGGATATCCACCTCGCCGCCCACGCCGCCTATGATCCATTGGCGAATATTGCCATCGAGATGCAGGATGAGGTTGCCCATCGCGTTTTCGTTCTCCGATTGACGGGCCCACACCTGTTCCGGTGTAACCTTGCCGACGCAGGTTTCGATGCGATCCAGATACAACTCCAGTTTTTCGGCGGAATAATCCAGGAACTCGGAAGCCACGGACATGAGTTCATTGTGACAGAGACGCAATTGTACCCGCCTGTCCAGTTTACCCCTATCATATTCGATTCAACTCGCCGCGCCGTCCCTGTACACTTGAATCGTGCTCCGACGGCGCGCGATCTCTCTCCTGGCGGCGGCTTCCGGGCCCTCCGTGGCTCGACAGCCCGCCAGCCTCGATCGCTTCCTCGATTCCCCCGGCGCTTGCGCCCTGCTCGTCGAAGTGGACCCCGCCCGCTTGCTGGCGGTCGCGAATCCCTCCGTCGCCGGCCGCCTCCTGTTGCCGCCCGGTTCCACGCTCAAGCCGCTGGCGATGGCTGCATTGCTCGCGGGCGGCAAGTGGCGCGCATCCGAAACCTTCTTTTGCCCTGGCCGCCTGCGCATTGCCGGGCGCTCGTTCGATTGCGTGCATCCGCCCATGTCGGCTCCCATGCGCCTGGATACGGCTCTGGCGTACTCCTGCAACTGCTTCGTGGTGCACGCCGCCCAACGGTTCGGCCCGGGCGAGTTGGCGGCGGAATTGGCCCGCGCGGGACTCGCCTCGGCCAGCGGCCTGGCCGCCAGTGAAGTTCCCGGCCGGGTGGACCGCGCGACCCGAGCTGACGCGCAATGCCTGCAGGCGCTCGGCGAATCGGGCGTGCTGGTTACTCCGGCCGGGCTGGCGATGGCCTACCGGCATCTCGCGCGACGGCTCACTCGGCCCGAATCGGCGACTGCGCTCGGCGCTGTCCGGGACGGCATGCGGGAAGCGGTCGATTTCGGCACCGCCCAACTTGCCGCCGTCCCGGGCGCGACGGTCGCCGGCAAGACTGGCAGCGCCTTGGCGGAAAACGGTGACCCGGTGGCTTGGTTTGGCGGCTGGCTTCCCGCCGACGCCCCGCGGGTGGTAGTATGCGTGATGCGGCACGGCCGATCCGGCGGCGCCGACGCGGCCCCGGTGGCCGCACGGATACTGGATGCGTATCGAAAGGGAAAAATCTCGCCCTAGCCGCCCCGATGCCGTTGATTCCGCGCCACATGCTCAACCTAACCCAATCCTGATTCTTTATTTACGACTTATTGATGAAGCCGCTTGTAGCCTGTTAGAGACAACATTATGTTAGATGTCATTCTCGTCGCCGCCGCTGTCGCCTTTTTCGTCGCCAGTTGGGGCTTTGTCAAAGGCTGTGACCGGCTCTAAGGCCGGCTCCGAGGAAACCTCCATGGAATATGCCATTGCTCTTGCCATCGCCGTGGCGCTCGGCGTGTATCTGTTCGTGGCGCTGTTGCGCCCGGAGCGCTTTTAGCGATGATGCGTTCCCTTCTCACTTCTGACTTCTGTCTCCCCTTTTCCCGCTTTCGGAGGGTCCTGTGACCGCCAACGGAATTCTGCAAATCGCGCTGTTTTTCCTCGTCGTTCTCGCTCTTACCAAGCCCATGGGCGCGTATATGGCCAAGGTCTTCGCCGGCGAGCGCACCTTGCTGCACCCGGCGCTGCGCCCGATCGAGAAGGCCGCCTACCGCGTCTGCGGCATCGACGAAGCCCAAGAACAACGCTGGACGGCTTACGCCGGCGGCGTCCTGGTCTTCAGTCTGGTGAGCCTCCTGCTTACCTATCTGATCATGCGGGTGCAGCAATGGCTGCCGTGGAACCCGCAGGGCCTCGCCAATGTGGAGCAGTTCCTCTCGTTCAATACCGCCGCCAGTTTCACCACCAACACCAACTGGCAAGCGTACACGCCGGAAACCACCATGAGCTACTTCACCGAAATGATGGCTCTGGCGACCCACAATTTCTTTTCGGCGGCGGTGGGCATCGCGGTGGCGATCGCCTTCGTACGCGGCTTTTCGCGCCACTCGGTCAAGACCCTGGGCAACTTCTGGGTGGACTTCACCCGCTCCATTCTTTACGTCCTGCTGCCGATCTCGATCGTCGTCGCGCTGGCGCTTTGCTCCCAAGGCGTGATTCAGAACTTCTCCGCTTACACCAAGGCCGCCACCGTGGAAGGCGCCGTCCAAACCATCCCGCAGGGGCCCATCGCCTCGCAGGAAGCCATCAAGTACCTGGGCACCAACGGAGGCGGGTTTCTCAACGCCAACGGCGCGCACCCTTACGAGAACCCAACCCCGCTCAGCGACTTCCTCGAAATGGTCTCGATCTTCCTGATCCCCGCCGGCCTCACTTATACCTTCGGCAAGATGGTCAAGGATACGCGCCAGGGCTGGGCCCTTTTCGCCGCCATGAGCATTCTATTCCTGGCGGGCGTTTTCGTCGCCTATCCCTCAGAGCAGGCCGGTAACCCCAACCTGGCCAGGCTGGGTATCGAGACCCGCGCCACCGCCGCGCAGTCCGGCGGCAACATGGAAGGCAAGGAAGTTCGCTTCGGCATCGCCAATTCCGCGCTGTTTACGGTAGTCACCACCGACGCCAGTTGCGGCGCCGTAAACAACATGCACGATAGCTTGACGCCCTTGGCCGGGCTGGTGCCGCTCATCAATATCGAGCTCGGTGAGATCATCTTCGGCGGAGTCGGATCGGGCCTTTACGGCATGCTGCTGTTCGCCGTGCTGGCGGTATTCATCGCCGGCCTCATGGTCGGGCGAACGCCGGAATACCTGGGCAAGAAGATCGAGCAGAAGGAAGTCAAAATGATGATGCTGGCGGTGATGGTGCTGGCCTTCACCATCCTCGGCTTCGCGGCCGCCTCGGTCAACCTTGCAACCGTCGGCAAGAGCCTGGGCAACAACGGGCCGCACGGTCTGTCGGAAGTGCTCTACGGGTTTACCAGCGCGGTGGGCAACAACGGCAGCGCCTTCGGCGGCCTCAGCGCCAATACGCCGTACCTGAATACCACCCTGGGTCTGGCCATGTTGTTCGGCCGCTTCCTGATGTTGATTCCGCTGCTGGCCGCGGCCGGCAGCCTGGCCGCCAAGAAACAGGTGCCCCTTTCGGCCGGAACCTTCCCCACCCACGGGCCGCTGTTCGTCGGCCTGCTGGTCGGGGTGGTGGTGATCGTGGGCGCGCTAACCTTTTTCCCGGCGCTTTCGCTCGGTCCGGTGGTGGAACATTTCCTGATGTGGCAAGGGAGGCTTTGGAGCTAACTTTATGTCGCTGGCAACCGCAATCCCGCCGTCTTCGGCTACCTCTTCCTCTAACGACGTCACTTCACTCCTGCCAAAGAAAGGCTCCCGGGCCCGGCCGCTGCTCGACCCGCCCATCGTCCGGCGCGCTATCGTCGATTCCTTCCGCAAGCTTAGCCCGCGCCTGATGATGAAGAACCCGGTCATGTTCGTGGTGGAAGTGGGCGCCGCCATGACTACCGTGCTGGCGGTGCGCGACGTCGCGCAGGGCACGGCCATTGCCGGCTTCACTTTCCAGATCACCCTTTGGCTGTGGTTCACCGTGCTGTTCGCCAATTTCGCCGAAGCCATGGCGGAAGGCCGCGGCAAGGCCCAGGCCGATACCCTCCGCAAGACCAAAACCGAAACTACCGCCCGCCGCGTTCTGAACGGGCGAACCGAAACCGTGCCGGCCACCGTGCTGCGCTCGGGCGACGTCGTGCTGGTCGAAATCGGTGAAACCATCCCCGGCGACGGCGACGTGATCGAAGGCATCGCCAGCGTAGATGAAAGCGCGATTACCGGCGAAAGCGCCCCCGTCATCCGCGAGTCCGGCGGCGACCGCAGCGCCGTCACCGGCGGCACCAAAGTGCTCTCCGACTGGATCAAAGTCAAGATCACCTCCAACCCCGGCGAAACTTTCCTGGACCGCATGATCGCCCTGGTGGAGGGCGCCGAACGCCAGAAAACTCCCAACGAAATCGCCCTCAACATCGTGATTGCCGGCCTCACCCTCATCTTCCTGCTGGCTGTCGTCACGCTGCTGCCTTTCGCCCAGTACAGTGTCAAGGCTTCCGGCAGCGGCTCCGCGCCGTCGGTCACGGTGCTGATTTCGCTGCTGGTCTGCCTCATCCCCACCACCATCGGCGGCTTGCTCTCCGCCATCGGCATCGCCGGGATGGATCGCGTCATGCAGCACAACGTGCTCGCCATGAGCGGCAAAGCCGTGGAAGCCGCCGGCGACGTCAACTCGCTGCTGCTCGATAAGACCGGCACCATCACCCTCGGCAACCGCCAGGCCGTCGAGTTCATTCCCATCGGCGACGTCACCGAGGCCGAACTCGCCGACGCCGCTCAGCTTTCCTCTCTCGCCGACGAAACCCCCGAAGGCCGCTCCATCGTCGTGCTGGCCAAGCAGCGCTACAACATCCGCGGCCGCGAAGTGGGCGAACACGAAGCCCACTTCATTCCCTTCACCGCCCAGACCCGCATGAGCGGCGTCGATATCGACGGCCGCGCCGTCCGCAAAGGCGCCACCGAATCGGTGGTGGAGTTCGTCACCGAAAACGGCGGCACCGTTCCCACCGAACTCATGGACGTCACCGACCGCATCTCCCGCTCTGGCGGGACGCCCCTGGTAGTGGCCGACCGTGGCCGCGCCCTCGGCGTCGTCCATCTCAAGGACGTGGTCAAGGGCGGCATGCGCGAGCGCTTCCAGCAGCTTCGCGCCATGGGCATCAAGACCATCATGATCACCGGCGACAATCCGCTCACCGCCGCCGCCATTGCCGCCGAAGCCGGTGTCGACGATTTCCTGGCCCAGGCCACTCCTAAAGATAAGATGGACCTGATCAAGAAAGAGCAGGCCGGCGGACGCCTCGTCGCCATGACCGGCGACGGCACCAACGACGCTCCCGCCCTCGCCCAAGCCGACGTCGGCCTCGCCATGAACACCGGCACCATGGCCGCCAAGGAAGCCGGCAATATGGTGGATCTCGACAGCAATCCCACCAAGCTCATCGAAGTCGTCGCCATCGGCAAACAACTGCTCATGACCCGCGGCGCGCTCACCACTTTCTCCATCGCCAACGACATCGCCAAGTACTTCGCCATTCTGCCCGCCATGTTCATGGCCACCTATCCACAAATGGCCGCGCTCAACATCATGGGCCTGCATTCGCCGACCAGCGCCGTGCTGGCCGCGGTGGTGTTCAACGCCCTGATCATCATCGCCCTGATCCCGCTGGCCCTACGCGGCGTCAAATACAGACCGATGTCGGCCGCCTCGCTGCTCCGCCGCAACCTGCTGATCTACGGCGTCGGCGGCGTCATCGCCCCGTTCCCCGGCATCTGGCTGATCGACCGCCTGCTGGGCCTGTTGAATTTGGCTTGAGGATTGTTATGCCACGGCAAGGGCAGATTCGGGATCGGCAACCGCTCCCTCACGGTCGCGGCTCTGAAAAACCGACTGGCCCCGAATCTAACCGAGCCGCGACCGTGAGGGAGCGGTTGCTGCCAGTGGTCTCAGAGCTCCCCACCAAGGATTCTTTATGAAACAGCTCTTCATCGCCGTCAAGGTTACACTCCTCTTCACTTTGGTCACCGGCCTCGCCTATCCGCTGGTCGTGACCGGTCTGGCGCGCGTACTGTTCCCGCATCAGGCCAATGGCAGCCTGGTCGAACCGAATGGAAAGCCGATCGGGTCCAGCCTGATCGGGCAAAAGTTCACTCGGCCCGAGTATTTCCACGGCCGGCCCGATGGTTACGACGGCCTGTCCTCGGGCGGCTCCAATCTCGGCCCCACCAGCCAGAAACTGGTGGACCGTGTACGCGACGACGCCAACAAGTTTCGCGCCGAAAACCCGCAAGCGTCCGGTCCCCTTCCGGCCGACCTGGTGACTGCCTCCGGCAGCAGCTTGGATCCCCACATCTCTCCCGGAGCGGCCGAAGTGCAAGTTGCCCGCGTAGCGGCGGCACGCGCCTTTAGCCCGGAACGCCTTCGCCAACTCGTGGCCGCCCACACCGAGGGCCGCACCTTCGGCATCCTGGGCGAACCCCGCGTCAACGTCCTGGAGCTGAATCTCGCCCTCGACCAAGCCGCACCAGTCCACAAATAACCTCACCGCGCGTCGGAGATCCGGGCCTCCCGTACGGTAGGGACAGCGGTTACCCGCCGGCCGGCACGGTCCCGTAGTGGCGCTGCTAACGCACACGGTTCTTACCTCGGATGTTGGGATGTTTGGCGTCGTCCTAACTGCCATGTCAGCGCGGCGATTGATGTTATAGTGAGCCCAGGTCGGAAAAGGGGCCTGCGAATGGCATTCAAAGCGGAACTGAATCGGCGTGCTTTCCTGGCGGCGTCGGCCGCCACAGTGGCTTCGGCGGCGCTGCCGGCGCGCGCTGCGGACGCCCCGGCGACGGGCGAAGAATGGAGGAACCGGCAGCCGAACATGACCTACCGCCGGCTGGGGCGCACCGGGTACATGATCTCCTCTATCGGCATGGGCGGCGACGACATCCGGCCCGACAACATCGACCAGGTCCTCTGGTCCGCCGACATGGGGCTGAACTATTTCGATACCGCGCCCAATTACGGCAACGGTCTCAGCGAGAAGGGCTACGCGCAGGTTCATAAGGCGCGCGGACGCACCAATTTCTTCCAGTCCACCAAGGTCAATGTGTTCCCCAACCGCACCATGACCTATCAACGGCTCTTTAAGAGCTTGCCCGACGACGAGCAGGCCCAGATTACCGCCCAGGCCAACGACGAAATCAAAGCCAAGAAAATCGCCGAGCCCAATTACATGGGGCCGTACTTCAATGGCCAGGAAATGCTGGTGCGCATGGCCATCGTCTCCAACATCCTTTCGCAGAAGTACGCCGGCAAGGTGGACGCTCAGAAGGTTTACAAACAGTACATCTTGGATTCGGTGGACAAGAGCCTCCAGTCGCTCGGCACCGACCACGTGGATTGCGTGCTGATGCGGGGCATCGATACACCGTACGAAGTGACTCGCACCACCGAGGTATTCGACGCGTTCGAGATCCTGAAGAAGGCCGGCAAAGCGCGCTTCCTCGGCTTTTCGGCGCACTCCGATCCGGCCGGTATATTGGACGCGGCCATCGACACCGGAGTGTATTCGATGGGGATGATCGCCTATCACTTTCTGAACGCCGACCGCGTGGATCCGGTCATCGAAAAAGCCAGGAAAGCGGATTTTGGCGTGTTGTGCATGAAGGCCGCCCGCGTGGTTCAGAATCCTTTTAATCGCAGGGAAACCATTCCGGAACGGGTGGCGGCCCTGAACAAGCTGATTCCAGGAGACGGCATGACCGTCTTCCAGAAGGGCTTCCATTTCGCCTTGCAGAACAAGAACCTGAGCGGCGTAGTCATCGGCATGACCACGCTGGACCAGGCCAAACAGAACGTCCCGCTCGCGCTGTCAAAGGCGTAGCGCGCCGCTTGGCGAGTCAAGGCGAATCGTGGGCGGGTGTACCTGCCTGCCCGCTTGATCGGACCGGTAGCAAGACATGCCAGAATCGATTCCGTTTCGTTGGCCGGCATCCTGGGCCGATGCCGCCAACCTTGAGCTCTTGAAGGGTGCGCCGATCGACTGCATCGCCGGCGATGCGCCGCCGCCCTTCTCCCTGGGTGGCTTGCCATTCGTCAGACTGGACAAGGATCGCCCTCCCGAAGGCCTCAATTTGCAGGAAGGCGTATGGCCCGGCGTCGTGGCCGCCACCAGAAAGGACACCGCGGGCGGCGGCGCCACGGGTGCGGCGTGGGTGGACTCCAACGCCTCGGTGGTGCGCCTGGCGCAGCTCAGGAAACCGGGCAAAATGGTCTGGCTCACCTATACGCCGCCGGCCGGCAATACGGTGGTTCCGCTGGACGGTTTCGTGAAGCCCATCACCGAGGCGGAGGCTTACGGCGCGCACTGGGTGATCGCCCTGGACGGCTTTTTCGCGGGGCAGATCGCGAAGCGCGACGAGAAGGCCCTGGGCCAATGGCAACGCATGATGGCCGCCCTCCGCTTCGCCCAATCGCGCCGCGGCCAACGACCGTGGGAGCCGGTCGCGCCGCTCACTGTGGCGTCCACCTTCGAGGGTGACGACAAGCTGCTCAGCGAGGAGTTTCTGAACCTGGCGCCTCGCCGCCACCTGGCCTACCGGGCGCTCCTCGCCTCGGACATCGGCGCTCGGTCGTTCGCCGGGCAGAAGGCCGTTATCTATCTGGAGAACACCCCGCCGCGGGGAGCGGTTCTCGCCAGCTTGCTGGAATTCGCCCAGGCGGGCGGTTTGCTGATTGCTCCGCTCGGCACCGTGGACAGTCCGCCCGAAGAGAGACGCTCGGAGCATAGCGTGCGCCGCGCCGGTAAAGGCCGCGTGGCCATGCCCCTGCAGAAGTGGGAGGACCCTTTCACCCTGGTCGACCAGGTTCACGTCCTGTTGAGCCATCGCGAAGACCCGGTGCAGATGTGGAACGGTGCCGACGTGGACGCGTTCTACGTGGCCAGCCCGAACCAGGACCGGGCGGTCGCGCGTCTCGTTCCCTACGCGTCCGGCCCCACCTTGCCCATCACTCTCAGTTTTCGCAAGACCTACCGCCGGGCGCGCGTCGTCACCCTGGCCGGGGAAAAAGCGGTGCAGCCGGCGCGCGGCCAGTTGGGAACCGAGATCGCAGTGCCCGAATTCACCGATTACGCCGAAGTGGAGCTGGAGGACTGACATGATCAAAGCTACTTCCCCCTGCTGGACACGGCGCCAGTGGATGGCCGCCGCGGCGGGCTTGGCCGCGCCACGCATCCACGCCGCTCCGGCTGCCCCTTCGTCCCCCGTGGCGCTCGCCCGCTGCCCCGCCTATGACAACCGCGTGCTCGCCGGCATGCGCAAGATGTTCGACCAGCTTGGCGGCATCGGCGCATTGGTTTCGGGCAAAACCGTCGCGGTCAAGATCAACATGACCGGTTCCCCCCGCGACCGCACCGGCTACCGGCCCGCGTGGGATACCCGCTGGAGCCATCCCGTGGTGATCGCGGCGGCGGTCCACCTGATCGGCGAAGCAGGCGCGCGCCGCGTCCGAATCCTGGAAGGTTCCACCGAGGACGATCATCCCCTGGAAGAAAACTTCCTGATCGGCGGCTGGGATCCGGCCGATCTGCTGGCCGCGGCTCCGAAAGTGGAAATGGAAAACACCGGCTTTCTGGGATACGGCAAAGAATACAAGCGCCTGAAGGTATCTGACGGCGGTCTGGTCTATTCCGAGTTCGACGTAAACCACTCCTACTCCGAATGCGACGTGATGGTCTCCATCGCCAAGCTGAAAGAGCACGAACAGACCGGCCTTTCCCTCTCTTTGAAAAACATGGTGGGCATCGTTCCGGGCACGGTCTACGGCGATTCCGCCGGCTACGATCAGCCAGCCGAGCGCCCCTACGGAGCCCTCACCATGTTCCATAAGGGCAACCGCCAGCCGCCCGAGGGCACTCCACCCGAGAAGGACCCCCAGTCGTCCCGCGAGCCCGGCTACCGCATTCCGCGCATCGCCGTCGACCTCGTTCGCGCCCGGCCGGTGGACCTTGCCATCATCGACGGCATCGAGGCCCAGACTGCCGGGAGCGGGGCGTCGCTCGATGCGGGCTCGCCGCGCAAGATCCGGCTGGTCAATCCGGCCATCCTGATCGCCAGCCGCAACCCGGTGTGCGCCGACGCGGTCGCCGCCGCAGCAATGGGGTTCGACCCCATGGCTTCTCGCGGCACGCCCCCCTTCGAGAACTGCGACAGCACGCTGGAGCTGGCCGAGCAGGCCGGCATCGGCGCGCGCGACCTGAAGAAGCTCGAAATCCGCGGCGCTACCATAGCCGCCGTGCGTACCCCGTTCCGCTGACCCACCCGCCAGTGCTGGGGGGGCGGATTGCGTACTCTCGATAGGTGTGGCAACCGCGCTGGGCAGGCGGAAGCGCCTGCCCCACCATTGAAAACAACGCGCTTGCCTTGGTTCCGCCGGCGGTTCCGCCTGCGACTTGTGATTTTTTTACAGCTCCCTGACGGTCGCGGCTCGGTAAATGATTGAAAACACGCGGCGCCCGTAACCGAAGCCGCGACTGCCAGGGAGCGGTTGCCGCGCAGAAGCTGCGAAATCCCCAGATCGGTTGAGTACCCCGGCCTCGCGTCCGTCGTTTGATTGGCGTGTTACAACGTAACTATGAAAGTTCTCTTCATCGGCGGGACCGGCGTCATTAGCACCGCGTCGACGCAGTTGGCTATCGAGCGCGGCATCGAAGTTACTCTCCTCAACCGCGGCCGCCACTCGGCCTGTCCGCCAGCCGGCGCGAACGTCATTGCCGTGGACATCGAAGACGCCGCGGCCGTTGCCCGCGCGCTTGCCGGCGCGTCGTTCGATGCCGTGGTCGATTGGATCGCCTTCGAACCCGCCCACGTCGAGCGCGATATCGCCCTTTTCCGCGGCCGCGCCCGTCAGTACGTCTTCATCAGTTCCGCCAGCGCCTACCAGAAGCCCGCGACCAGCTATCTCATCACCGAGTCCACCCCGCTCGCCAACCCGTACTGGACGTATTCCCAGCAGAAGATCGCCTGCGAAGAGCGCCTCATGCGCGCCTATCGCGAAGAGGCTTTCCCCATCACCATCGTGCGCCCGTCGTTAACCTACGGCGAAACCCAGATCGCCCTCGCCATCAACAGTTGGGCCAAGTCCTACACCGTGGTCGACCGCATGCGCCGCGGCAAGAAAGTCATCGTCCCCGGGGATGGTTCCTCGCTCTGGGTCATCACCCATAACACTGATTTCGCCAAAGGCCTGGTGGGACTGCTGGCGCGCGAGCAGGCCATCGGGCACGCCTTCCACATCACCAGCGACGAGGTGATGTGCTGGGACCAGTGGTATCGCCTGACCGCCGAAGCCGCCGGCGTAGAGCCGCAACTGGTGCACATCCCCAGCGACTTCATCGCCGCCTGCGTTCCCGAAGCGCGTGGAGGTCTTTATGGCGACAAGGCTGTCAGCGTGGTCTTCGATAATACCAAGATCAAGCGCTTCGTCCCCGATTACTGCGCGACCTTGCCCTTCACCCAGGGTATCCGCCGCACCATGGCCTGGTTCGACGCCGACCCGGCGCGGCGGCAAATCGACGATCAGGCCAACGCCCGCTGGGACAACCTGATCGATGCCTGGGATCGCGGTACCGAAGAGGCGCTGCGCCGTTTCCGCGCATCGGCTTAACGCCGGCACCATGGGCTATACTGCGATAGAGAATCGGATGCCTAAATCTCTTATCGCTCTCTGCCTGGTCCCGCTCGGACTGATCTCCGCCCAGGAACTCACCCCGGTTGCGCTGCCAGCCCCTCAAACCAGCGGCGGCAAGCCGTTGATGCAGCTCCTCAAAGAGCGCAAGTCGGTCCGCGACTTCGGCCCGAGGCAGCTCTCCCGGCAGACGCTGTCGAACCTGCTGTGGGCCGCCTGGGGCATCAATCGCGAAGACGGCCGCCGCACCGCCCCTTCGGCATCCAATCGCCAGGAAATCGATGTCTACCTGGTCATGGCCGAGGGCGCCTACCTCTATGACGCCAAGGCGAACGCCCTGAAGCCAGTGGCGCCGACCGACCTCCGCAAGTTGACCGGAACCCAAGCCTACGTCGCCGATGTGCCCGTCAATCTGGTCTACGTAGCCGACACCGCTAAATTGAGCGGCGACGACCCCGGCAGTCTGGCTACCGCTAATGCCGACACGGGTTTCATCGCCCAAAACGTGTATCTGTTCTGCGCTTCCGAAGGCTTGGGCACGGTGGTGCGGGGATCGGTGGATCGCGCCCCCCTGGCCAAGGCCATGAACCTGCGGGCCCAGCAGCGGATCATCCTGGCCCAAAGCGTGGGCTACCCCAAGTAGTCCCCCGGCAACGTGCCGTGTTGAGACTCCGAACTCCTCATCTCACCGCCCGAGACCGGCTCAACCCAAATTCCATGACATCAGTTCGCAGTCTCCCTCGGCGAGATTTTGAAGGGCGTTACCGTTCGCCCGGCGAGCAAGCGCCCTAGTGAACTGCAACGGTGGCCGCGACGATACGTTTGACCGAGAGACCGACCTCCTGCAACTCGCCGCCGAGAATCACCCCGAGGTGAATGGGTGTGCGTGCCATGGTCTCACCCTTTCGCGTTAGCGGCAATCGACAATCTTAACCCTCGATAGGCTGGGCTCATTCGCCGCTTGAAACCATTCCGTCATGTGACGACCGTCGGCAGATCACCGTGGGGCAGAGCTGTCAAGAGTCGGGCGCGCCCTCGGAGGATTCAGGCATCTGAATCATACGGCGCGTGCCCGGTTCCAGCGTGGCCGCCCAGTCCGCCAATTCGCGCAGCACAGAATCGGGCTTGGGCGGGGTACACCGCCGCGCGTTGATTGCCGCAAGCGCCGCGCATAGTCCAGGTAGAAGCTTATTGGTTGGCGGTTCCGCGTTCTATGGGATACCCCTTGTCGATCCAATCCGTGGCGAAATTGTTTTCGACGAACATGGCCTTGACGCGGGTGAATCCCATCTGCTTCAACAGTTCCACGGCGGGCTTCACGTTCGGGCAGTGGCTCCACGGACAGCACCCGCAGTACACAACGATCTGGCGATCGCGAGGGAGCTTGCCGGCAGCCAGTTTGAGCGCTTCGAGACCTTCGGGCCTGGATGCGGGGCCGGCGTAGATTGCCCCCGGAATGTGTTTTCCACGATAAAGCACATTGGGGCCTACATGAAAAACGACCGGGCCGGGGCCTTTCGCGGCAAGTTGGACCGCCAGGTCCGCCGGTTGGATCAAAGCCAGGTCCGCCGCCAGCCCAATCGCTAGCACGGCCACCACTCCGACGATGAGGACTTTCATTCCGATTCCTTTCTCTCAGGTCCTACTTCAATCCTTGCAGAAACCAGTTGGATCGCTTCTCCCGGCCGATGGTTGTATTAGCGCCGTGGCCGGGGATCACCACGGTCTGATCGGGCAGGTCGAGCAGCTTGTCGCGGATCGACCGCAGGATCTGGCGGCCGTCGCCGCCGGGCAGGTCGGTGCGGCCGATGCTGTCGCGAAACAAGGTGTCGCCGGCCACCAGCTTGGTTTCCGAGGGAATCCACAGGCTGATGCTGCCGGGCGTGTGGCCCGGTGTGTGGAGCACGTGGAACTCGGTCGCGCCGACCGTCAGCGAATCGCCGTCGCGGGCTTCGGTATCGATGGCCACGCGCTCCGGCGTGGGTACGCCCAGCCAGGAGGCTTGCATCTCCATCATGTCCGCCAGGGCGCTATCGTTGGCGTTCATGTACACCGGCGCGCCGGTGGCCTGCTGCAACTGGTGCGCTCCGCCGATATGGTCGATGTGCGCGTGGGTGATGACGATGGCCTTCAGCTTGAGCCCGTGGCGATCGAGAATCCCGAGAATGCCGGCGATATCGTCGCCGGGATCGACCACCATGGCCTCGCGGGTCTGCTCATCGCCAAATACCGAGCAGTTGCATTGGAGCGGACCGACCGGCAGGATCTCGTGGATCATAGCTCGATTGTAGCGAGCGGTGAGCGTCGGCGGCCGCTGGTTGTGCCACAGTAAGACCGGAGGGTATCCGATGGAAGTGATCGCGGATTTATGCATCATCCCGATGGGCGTGGGGCTTTCAGTCTCCAAGGAGGTGGCCGTTTGCGAACGGATTCTGGCGGAAGCCGGGCTCAAGACGAAGCTCCACGCCTACGGTACCAATATCGAAGGCGATTGGGACACCGTCTTTCAAGCGGTCAAACGGTGCCACGAGGCGCTGCACGCGGCCGGCGTGCCGCGCATCTCGACGAACATGCGGTTCGGGACGCGAACGGACAAGGCTCAGAAGATGGAAGACAAGGTTCGCAGCGTAGAGGAGAAGCTCAGGGGCGAGGGCCCGGGTTAGTTCGCAGGCCCTCGAGCAGCTTCTCATAGGCGTCGGTAACGGCGTCCCAGGAGTAGCGCTGGCGCGCGCGTTCCATGGCTCTGGCGCGCAGGGCGTTGCGCTCGTCTTCACTCATGGAGAGAACCTGGCGGATGCGGGCAACCAGGGTATCGGGCTCGAAGGGGATGCCGGCATCGCCGGCGACTTCGGCGTTCTCCGGGGTATCGCGATAGAGCACCAGGGCGCCACGGCCCATGGCTTCAATGAGGGCGGGGTGGGTGCCCCCCACTTCGGTGGCGTGAATGTAGGCAAAGCAATGGGAATCGAGCTCTAGATAGCCGGTGCCGTAGATGGCGCCGGGAATCGAGATGCGCGGATCGGTGGTGTCGCGCACCTGGCGGATGTAATCCTGGGCATAGGGCGCGTCGCCGACCAGCGCCAGGTGCATGGGTGTATCCACCTGTTCGAAGGCCTGGCGCACCTCGAGCGCTCGATTTTCCGGCTCCATGCGGCTGACGTACAAGAAATACTGCCGGGGCGCGAGGCCCAGCCGCTCCAAAACAGCAGTGGATGGGACCTGGCCGAGTTCGGCGCCGTAAGGGATGAAGATGCTGTCTTTGCCGTAGCGCTCGCGGTAATACTGGCGGATGGTTTCGGCGTCGGTCACCACCACCGTGGGGAAGACCGTTGCCAGCCATTCCGACAGCAGATACCAGGCCTTGGCCAGCTTATTCCACTTCTTGCGTTTGCGCTCGATGCCATCCACATTCAGCACAACCGGCACGCGGGCGAGGCGCGGCCAGAGGGTGAAGAGGGCATTGGCGCCGTTGCAATAGAGGGCCACGTCCGGGCGGTGAAACAGCAGGTGCGCGGTGGAAACGGCGGTGTGGGCGATGGTATCGAGGTATTTGTGGCGGATGGTGGGCAGGTACTGGAGCCGGACGCCGCGGTAGCCGGTTTCGGGGTGGCGTTCCCGGCAGTAGACCGTCACGGTGTGGCCGCGCGCGGCCAGGCGGGTGGAAATCTCCTCCGCGAAAGTTTCGAATCCGCCATAATTGGCCGGAATGCCCCGCGTACCAAGGAGGGCGATTCGCATGGGAAGGGGCGCCGGTTTACGTCTTTATCTTGGCCGCGGCTTCCTGGCGGGAGAGCATGCGCGCCATCTTGCGGGAAGTCTGGATCGCGACCGGCTTGTATTGGAACCAATGGGCCATGTACCCTCCATCCACGCGGCGGGTGGATTGAATGAGGCGGCGTTTGGCGAAGATGCGGCGAGCGTTGGCGGCCAGAAACCAGAAAGCCTTCAGCGAGCTGTGCTCCCAGACCAGGCACCAGGCGAATACCATAAGATCGCGCGCGGTAATGGAGAGCCAGTTGCGCCAGTAGAGATCCGGCGAAATGTTCTTGATCCGCATCAGGAAGCGGTTTTTCACCGAATGCATGTTGATTTCCGGCGGCAGCGCGCGGCGGTTGCCGGGAAGCACCTTGCGCACGTGGTAGCCGCGGGCGTAGGGGGCGTAGAGGCACTTCCAACCCATCAACTGCGCGCGCCAGGCGACGTCGGCATCTTCGCGGTAGACGAAGAAATCGGAATCGAAAAACTCGCCATCGAGGGAAATATCGTCGATCATGGAGCGGCGATATAGGGCGGCCGCGGCGGTGGCGCCGAACACGAATTCATATTGCAGGTATTCTCCGTTATCGACTTCCTGGCTGCCGCGGTCAAGGTGGCGCAGCATGGGGTTGAAGTAGATGCCGGTGGAATCCACCACGGGGCGCTCGGGAATCTCGAAATGCGAGGTCATGGTGAGCAGCTTGCCGCACACGGTGCCGATCTTGGGGTCGAAATTGCCGGCATCCACCAGCGCCTGGATGAAGTTGGGCAACAGCAGAACGTCCGGGTTCAGGGTGAGTACCCAGTCGCCTGTGCTTAGCCCGATGGCCTGGTTCTGGGCGGAAGCGAAGCCGATATTCTCCTCGTTGTAGTACACCCGGCAGCGATCTTCGAACTGTTCGAGGATGTCGATGGTTCCATCCGTCGAGGCGTTGTCGATGACCACGATTTCCTTATTCGGATATCGCTGAGCCAGTATCGACTCGAGACAGCGCTTGATGAAGCGGCCGCTATTGTAGGTAACGATGGTAACCGTGACCAAGTCTTGACGCGCCATGAACCGTACACTCACGAATTGTTGAGAAACTGAACTGCCCGGCGACACTCTAAATGGGACGATCCATCGGATGGACCTGCCATGCTAGAGCGACCCCGTTCACCCCCGCCAGCCGAATAGAAAAATCCGACTGGCAAACGATGCCACCCGGCCGTAATCCCCGAACGCCTTCCACCCCCGGCCCCCCAAGGATTCTGCGACGGCGCGCACAATCGAGCCGGCCACTACCGCCGCACAAACGGCGCGTAAAGGAAGCGCGCGGAAGTGCTTGGCTGAATAGTGTAACAAACTACGATACCAATAAAAGTGCCGCATCTGCACGGATAGCCGCGGGATCGAATGGCCGCCGGTATGTTTTGCCACAGCTTCGGGCACGTAGTACGAAACATGGCCCGCGTCGGCCATGCGCCGGCAGAAGTCGACGTCTTCAAACCATAGGGGCCAAAAGCTTTCGTCAAAACCGCCCAACTCCTGCCAGACCGCGCGCCGCACCATAAAAAGAGCCCCGGCCGGCTGTTCCACGGCACATTGTGTGTAGTACGGGAGATCCAACCCTCGGTACCGGCGATTCACCGGATTCCGCGGCCAGATTCTATTTAGCACGAGAGCTTCCAGAATCAGCGCGGCCGGAGTGGGGAGCGCACGGGCCATGAAGCCGATCTGCGGCGTTCCCCGCTCGTCCAGCAAACAACCTCCAGCGGCGGCATTGGGCGGCTGGCAGGCTGCGCGCAGACGATCCAGGCCGCCGAGAATGACGGCGTCGGGATTCAGCAGGAGCACGTAGGGAGTGCTAAGAAGCGCAAACCCTTGATTTACGGCGGCGGCGAAGCCCAGATTTCTCGTGTTGGCCAGCACCCTGACGCCGCGGCGGGCAGCCTCGGCCACGGTGCCGTCCTGGGAGGCATTGTCCACTACCACCACCTCGGCGCCGGTAGCCAGCGCGGCGTCCAGACACAACCCGATTTCCCGTTGCGAGTTATAGGTGACGACTACCACTCCTACGTCGCGCATGGGTCATTCCGCCCCACTGGCTGTGAGCAGGAAGTACAGGCGCCAGTACAACTCGTGACCGGCGCGGGGTTGCAACTGTCGCAAGAGGCGTTCCTGGGGGCGGATGACGTCCTCCAGGACTTGTGGCGGGAGTGGTTGGGAACGGGCGCGCAGCGCGCGGAAGCGCCACAATCCCTCGATCTTTCCCCGGCACCATGCCATGCCGCCTCCATGCCGCAGTGCCACCAGGCCCCAGAGCGATTGGCCGGCCAGAATCGGCCAAAACCAACGCAGCAGCAGGCGACGCGGATAGTGCCGCGCCACCAGGAACACCTGATTGCGGGCGATGCGCCGCACCACGCCGGCGTGCCAGCGCCCCAGCGACGCGCTGCCCAGGTGCCAGGCGACGGCCTCGGGCACATATTCGCCGGTGAACCCGAGGGCCGCCGCCCGCAGGCTGAAATCCACGTCTTCGAGGTAGGACTCGAAACTGGTTTCCAGCATCCCGACGCGGCGAAAGATCTCGGTGCGAAAGAGCACGGCCGTCCAGGGCGCGGCCGCAATGGTGCGGATCTGCCGGAAATCGGAATCGTACGCCGCTCCGTGTCCGGCGCGCCAGGATGTGGCCGCGCGGGAGAGCAAATCGAAGGTGGCATCGAGCCGGGTAGGATCGCGCTGCTGCAACACCCTGCCGGTAGCGAACCAGGCACCGCGCGCGGCCAGCTTTTCCAAATAGTCGGGTGCGAGCGTGACATCGGTATTCAATACCGCCGTCCACTCGGTGGAAACCTCCTCGATGCCGCGATTCACGGCTCCGGCAAAACCGGCATTATATCCCATCGAAATGACGCGCGCACCGTGACGGCGGGCCAGGGCGGGAGCGCCATCGGTCGAGCCGTTATCCACGACCAGGATTTCGGCCGGAGCCAGCGTCTGGCGGGAAAGCGAATCGAGCAGAGTTTCGAGGAGTTGCTCGCCGTTCCACACCGGGATGATGGCGCTAATGCGGATAGTGCTCATCTGGCCAAGGCTCGGTCTTGACCGCCGGCTTCGTTACCATACTCCTTCCAGCGTTTCCGTGCCGTCGATATGTCCGTGCCTGCGTTGCCGGCTCGGGCCAAGCCTCACCGTAGCCTATGGGTTACCGCGTGTCAACCGCTCCACGACAGCGCTGCGCGGCTCGATCTGGCTGCCTCATCCGCCCGTCGTGCCGGGCGCTGAAGCAGCTTGCCCGATGTCCGCCGTCGTCAATACTCGCGGATAGTACAGGAGTGAACGCTGAAAGCCGCCTTGGGCTTCACTCGCGAGCACGATGGCGGCATTGGAGAATAGAGTGAAGTTGGCCCGGTTTCGTGGAATCAGGCCCGGATTGCCGGCTTCGTTCATCTTACACTCCGCGGCTGCCCCGTTAAAGTCGAGGCTCTTGCATGCGGCGCTAAAGCGGGGAAACTGCCCAGGACCGCCGGGCCCCATCGCCCACGCCATGCTCAAAAGGCCCAACTGAGCATCGGCCGGCCAGATGTCGAAATCCAGGAACCACTGCTGGCGTTTCAAAAAGTTTTCATTTGCCGTGAGCCTGTCCGATATCAATGAGTCGATCGAGTTGTCAGCCAACTCCAACTGGGTGATGGGGCCGCATGCCGTGTAACCCTTGGTTGCGAGACTTGGATCGTTCTTGAGGAGCTGCCACTCCGCCGCAATTTGGTCCGGAGTGGCTGGAGATCCGGGGGCGGCAACTCCCGGGCTATTCTTGAAGCGAAATGGCAGCCCTTGGGCCAATTCCAAGGGGTCGACCAGGTTGCCGACCGCAACGGTCACCAGCCCCTTGATGTCGAGATACATGTACGGGACCGAGCCTTCGAAATTGGTAGTGAAGGCGCGAAAACTCGATTGGACGGATGGAAGCATGGACGAGACCTTTCACTTGGAATCCGGGCTGGCTTTGGGCAAGCGGACGTTATCCAGTTTGCCGCGGGCTCCACAATAGACGGGAGTGCACCGAAGACCTTCATCTTTAAGCAAAACGTGGCCATTTTCGAAGAAAAGGTTTAATTTGCACGGCCGATTCGCGTCAAGACCATCGGCAACTACGGCTACGTGATCGTCGCGCCATTCGCCCTCGCCGGTCAATTGGCAAGTGTGGCCCATGGAATAGTACAGTTTGAGAGCCACACCGATCTTGCCGCCGGGCCTTTCGCTGACCCCGATAGAATCCTGGCCGGGCGCAAGTCGTCCGTATATGCCGAAGATGCTCTGGAGCGGCCGGTTGGACGCCTGGTTGGCGGCCGCAGCCGAACTCAGGGCGCCGATGACACCACACAGGATTCCGGCCCACGCCGCGACACGAGCATGACCACGCATCGGAGTCTCCATTTCGTCACGATTTGGGCATCGGAAGGTGCTTTTCACACTTGGTCTAGCCCCAGTCTGGCCCAAGTTTCGTTCAAGTCTAGCACATGTCTGGGTTCGGAAAATGGCGGCTGGGTGTATACTAATCGCGATTTACAGAATGCGGAATTGAATCCCGGTTGAATGCGAGTCAAGTCGTGTGGCTTTCGAACTCTCGCGGGTTGAGGAGGAGTCGATGAGTCTGCGCAGAGTGTCTCTTTGCATTTGCTCGTACCTGACGGTTTGCTTTGCCGCCTTTGGTGCGTCGTTGTCGTGCATCCAGCCGGGGACCGAACGCTGGCCGGTTAAAACCAGCTTGCCCTCGGGCGCCGCGACCAAGACAATGGCTTTGGCGGACGCGCTTAACCTGCCGAGGCTTACTGGCGTCGCCCGGGACGATCCGAGATATCAGAGTGCCCGCATCATGGACCAGCCCGTGAAAGAGGACACGCTGGTGACTATTTCCGGATGGCTGTACCTGGTTGGATTTGAATCCGACGACTGCGACTTTCACATCCAGATCAGCCGGCAGCCGCGGACCTCGGCCGATAAACCAACCAAGGACGACAACTGCATGATCGTCGAAGTGCCCTCCGGCCAGTACGCTACCAGCATTGCGGACAAGGTGGAAGGAGTGCGCCAGTGGGTAATCGATAATCTGCTGGGGAAAATCGAGCCGAAGATCGGGAGCGTCCACGTAATGAGCCATCCTGTATTCGTGACCGTGACCGGCGCCCTGTTCTACGATGACGGCCACTCGTATCTTCCCGACGGAAGCACGGGGCGTGGGAAGGAAGGCATGGAGTCGAAAACCCTATGGGAACTCCATCCCGTGACGTCATTGGCATTTGCGACACCGCCAAGCCACTGAGTTCCTTCCCACGCTACGCTCCTATGAGGCTAGAACGTGGCGCACTGGCCTTGTTTTTTCCCGAAGACTTTGTTCCCACTGCCGCTGATCGACGAATTTCCCGAGCACTGGAGATTCCCGCCGGCCGTGTTGCCCACAACGGCAATAGCGGCGGTGTTGTTCTGGACCTCAATGTTTCCGAGTACGGCGTTTCCCGCACAAGCGCCGCCCCGGCCGAGCATTAACGGGGCCGCGTTCCCGGTGACTTGCACATTTCCAAGTATTCCCGTGCCACAGATCTGGCTCACGGCCGATCCAGCGGGAAGGTTGCTGATTTGCAGGTTCCCAATCACAAGGGACGGATCGATCAGGAGGACACCGCCGGTGAAATCCACGTTTCCCGCTAAGATGGAGTCGATAATCGTCGTATCGCCGCCTTCGACGTCGACCTCGCCCTCCACCGTACTCTCTTGCAAGGTGATCTGACCGTTCTGCAGCGCCATCTTACCCAATAGCTTTGCCAGGCGAAGGAACAGGTTGCCACCCTTTATCGTCACGTTGCCTTTGATCGTGCCGCTTTGGAAGTAGCAAGTCTGGCCGCTGCTTACGGTAATATCGCCGGTGAAAGTGCCTTTGTGTGTGCCGTTACAATTCGTGCCGGACGACGGAGCCTCCTCGCTGGCGGCCGGATCGAGCCGGAAGGCGGAATAGACGCCGTTGAGTGTTCCGGTGCCGACAATCTGGCCGAAGTCATTGATGGCTGAGGCGTTCTCAAGAACCCATCCGGTGCCTGCCGGGATAAGCGAGTTCAGATCGTATATCGAGCCATTTTGATAGAGGAAGGCATGGCTGGCTGTATCGCCCGGGGTGGTGGAACTACCCACGATTTGACCCGCATTGTTGATGCCGAACGCGTAGCTATAACTGCCGCCCAACGTTCCCAGGTCCTCCATGGACGCGCCGGGGTTTACCAGGAAGCCATTGTAGTAGGAATAACCCGGCGGGTTGGCGGAAAGATCGGAGTCGCCAACCACCTGACCGGCGTTATTGATTCCATATGAGGTGCTAATGGGACCGCCGAGGCTGTAGAGGTTCTGCATCGGCATGCCTGGGGGCGCCAGAAAAGCGGTTTGGAAGGATTCGAAGCTTGAAGCCCATCCAGCCACCTGGCCAGACGCGTTGATTGCCAATCCGACGCTGAACTGGCAATTCTGGACGCGCAGGGTGCCCAAGTCCGTCGCCGTGGACAAGGGGCCATTCGGGAGGGTGCGGTAGGCGTGAGACAAGAACCCCGGGCAGGAAGCGTCGACGGGCATCGTCGCAGCCCCGGTTATCTGGCCGGCATCGTTGATCCCGTTGGCGAAGCTGGAGGGAAGGCCGGAAAGGGTGCCACCAAAAACACCCAGATTCACCAGCGTGGAGTTGCCGGGGTCGGCGCGGAAGGCCCGGGCGCTGCCATCCGTAAAGCCGCTCGCTGTTCCAGAGACTTGGCCGAGGTTGTTGATGCCGGTGGCCGAGCCGGAAGCCGCGCCGGGCAACAGGCCTAAGTCATCCGTCGCCGGATTGATCGGACTGTTGGCGGCGGTGCGAAACGGGTGCGTGACGGAGTAATCCGCCGTGTTGGCTCCCCCGACCACCTGACCAAGATTGTTGATGGCGCTGGGCGACGGGTAAGTGAATCCCGTCAAGTCGCCGAGGTTGTTGACCGAGTAGGTCGTCACGGTCTGCGCGGGAGCGTCCAGGTATCCGATGAGGATCAGGGCCGCTGCCCAGGGGAGCGGAAGAACCGGGAGACGCCACGCCGTTTCGTGGCGTCTCCCGGAAAACGTTTTCTTCATGGTGATCTCCTTGCTGCTGAGTGTTGCAGTCGTCGCCGAGAGGGCTCGACTGTTCGGCCCCATCCTCGACCAGTCGTGCCCGCACGAACGATACTGCGGGAACCGGATAGTTCCGACAACTATCAATTGATAGGCGGGCCCCAAAAGGTCGGGGACAAGAGGATTAGCCGATGGCGACCGTTGCCAGCAAAAGCCTGACGAGTTCCGCTTGCCGCCGGGTTTCGGTTTTCTGAAAGATTTGGGCGAGACGGGCGCGCGCCGTACCGTAGGTGATGCGAAGTTTCGCGGCGGCCGACCGGAGATCGTCGCCTGCCGCCAGCAGGGCGGCAAGCCGTGCTTCGGCCGCGGTGAGGTCGAAGGCCGCTTCAAGACGTCCAGCCGGCACCAGCCGATTGGCCTCCGGATCGCTAATGAAGACACAAAGCGCCGGACGCACCGCACACAGTGCCGGATACCTTCTCGGGAGCGGAGCGACCACGATCGCGTAAGGCGGCTTGCCGGAAGGGCGCTGGGCACGCATGACGCCGCCCGCGGATCCCGAAGGCGCGACGGCGGAAAGCAGACCGGCGATCAGCGCTTCAAGTCTGTCTTGGTCGTGTTTGCGCGCCAGGAGAATCCCTCTGGGCGATAGCACGACTCCGTCGCTCGCGGAACGAAGCGCTTCCGCGGCCTGGTTCGTGTAGACAATGCGCTTGTGCTCATCGAGGAGCAAGATCGCCGCCGGGTTGCGGTCGAGCAGTTCCGCGGTGCATTGCTGGATCGCACCGAGCGAGCCAAGCCGGAACGCGATCTCGAGCGCGCGTTGAAGATGACTGTGAAGAAAAACAAACCGGTCCAGGTCTCTCGGTTCGTACCGCCCGACAGTGCGTACGCGGTGCAGCGCGACGCCCGCCTGCACCGCCGGCGACAGCCGGATCTGTCCGACCATGCGGAAGCGCGTCTCGCTGTGGCGGGCATGCCAGTCGTACGCTCGTGCTCGTTCACCGGCAGCAACTGCTCGAACAGTGGGTCGACCGGTTGTCGGCATTTCTGGACATTCCGGTCGCGGCCATTGGGCGAATCGGCGGCGGGCGCCGCAGGCCGCGCGGGACGATTGACGTCGCCCTCATCCAAAGCCTCGTCCGAAAGGGAGTTGTAGACGATTGCGTTGGAGAATATGGGCACCTCATCGTGGACGAGTGCCACCACCTGTCGGCGCAGAGCTTCGAACAGGTCGCGCGCCGTGCCAAAGCGAGGTTCGTCGCAGGACTGTCGGCGACGGTCGCGCGAAAGGATGGGCATCACCCGATCGTCTTTATGCATTGCGGCCCGGTTCGTTACCGGGTGAACGCGAAAGCGCAGGCGGCACTGAGGCCATTCGAGCACACGGTGATCGTCCGCCCCACGGGTTTTCATTCGAAGCGCGGACCGGATCCCGACCGGCGAAACGAGTTTCTTTCGCTATCCAAGGAACTGGTGGAGGACGAGGGGCGCAACCGCCTGATTTGCGAAGATGTGATCCGGGCTGTACGCGAGGCCCGTTCGCCCCTCGTTCTGACGGAGCGCAATCGGCACCTGGACGCGCTCGCCGCTCAACTCTCCGGGAGCGTACGCCACTTGGTCGTGCTTCGAGGCGGCATGGGGAAGAAGGAGACCGAAGCCGTTGCGGAGCGACTGGCGCACACCCCGTACGATGAGGAGCGCGTCCTCCTCGCCACCGGTAAGTACATCGGGGAAGGATTCGACGATCCGCGTCTCGACACACTGTTCGTCACGCTCCCCGTATCGTGGCGCGGGACTGTGGCGCAATACGTGGGCAGGCTGCACCGGCTCCACGACGCAAAGCGCGAGGTGCGGGTGTACGATTACGCGGATCTCGACGTCCCGATGCTGGCGCGGATGTTCGATCGGCGCTGCCGCGGATACGAAGCCGTCGGATACACCATCGTCCTACCCGCGGGCGCGATTTCAGGATGGCCCGCCGACGTTCCACTGCCTGTCGACCCAGCCTGGAAGCGCGATTACGCGGCGAGCGTACGCAGGCTCGTCAGGGACGGCGTCGAATCGTCGCTCGCGACGTTGTTCGTCGATACGGCGCGCCCGTTCCCTCCGGATGCGGAGGGCGTGGATCGCGCACGCAGTGCTACCGAAGCCTTTCTATACCGGCGCCTTCAGACGCTGGCGGGTATTGCGGGCCGTTTTCGATTGAACGCTGGCTTGCCGATCCCATTTGACGGATCGAGCGGAATGGAGGTCGATCTGCTTTGCGACAAGCCACGCCTGGTCATTGAACTCGACGGTCCGCAGCACCTCGGTGACCCCGTCGCGTACCGTCGTGACCGGCGCAAGGATCGGCTGCTGCAGGAGAATGGCTATCTTGTTCTGCGCTTCCTCGCCGACGACGTCGCGAAGGATCTGGACGCGGTACTGGATGCGATCCTGCGTGTTTTCGCAAATCGCCGACGGGTCACTACACTGAATCCGCCCGGGACGATGTGACAAAGCCCCTTGGCCTGTTTATGCTTCATCGAAAATCCCACCGCCAGGCGGGCTCGCAGGAGCACTGCCAGTGGGCCGAAACAGGATCTCGATCGGCCCGATATCGGCTTTGAACACAACTTGCCGAAGCGCTCCGCGGAGGGCGGTCTCCGCCTCCTTCGACGTGAGTCCCGTTCGTTCCAGACCGGCCGCCTCCAGCATCACGCTTTCGATCTCTGGTGCGCTCACCGCCTCGAATTGCCCTTGGCAGGATGACAGATTGTCTTGGGAGTCCACAGACTGGCGAGTGTAGATTGCGCACCGGAACCGGCGTCTCGGACGGCACAACAGGCCGATCGACCACGACTCCATCATAGGGCACGGCGCTGTTAACCGTCGGGGCAGTTCGAACGGCGGATCGTTTTGTCAACCCGAGGGCAAAACCGAGTTAACGTTGACAACATAGGCAAGCTTGGTGAACGCAGGCAGGATGCCAGCGTGCGACTGCTCGTCGGTGATGACGATCACGCGGTCCAGGTCGGACCATCCGGTCGGCGCCCTTCAGCATCGCAGCCTCGATCGCGTCTTCCATGTTGGGCGCGTAGCCGGCCGCGGTGACGAAGCGGAAAGGCAACGCCCTTGCGATGCCTTGATCCAGGCGCGCCCGGATCAGGACTTCGTCCACGCCGGCCTGCTGCATATTGCGCAGATTTCGCAGTACTGCTAGTCCGCCGAGTTTGCCCTGCCGGAGCAGACGCTCGAAGGTTCCCTTTTTGTCCTTGCCGGCGGAGAGTTCCACTTCCCAGGTATCGGGGGTGGCGAGTTCACCGTCAACCAGACGCTTCCACAGGGCGGCCTGGGCTTCGTCCTTTGGTTTTGCGTGCACTAGGAACAGCACGTCGCGAAGCTTGATCTTGCTGGCGCGGTCGTATTTGGCGAGCCGGTACTCATCGAACTTTCCGAAAGCGGCCGCGAGTCCACGCTTGACGCCGGCGGCCAACGGTTGCCGCTTCTCGTTCCAGTACATCGCCAGGAACTCTGCCAGTTCGTCGGCGCGTTGAATGACGTGGGCGAGCGTCTTATCAATGATCGGGCCGGTTCCCTTTCGCCGCGCGAGCTCGCGCAAAAGGAAGAGAGGCACGTGGCGCAACTGGAGCCGATCACGAGCCTCAATGGCAAGGTCCGCCACCTCCTGAGGCTCGACCTGCGGCACCAGTTCGGCGATCCGGTTTGCGATCTCGGTGCCCGTTTCGTAAAACGTGTCTTCCCACAAAAGGCAGGTCAACACGGACCGACGGAGTTGGCGGCCGGAGTCAGTCGCGTGCGCCGGCCCACGTTCGTGGGTCACCGGCGGCGGTGCAGGTACATTGAGGCGGGACATCGTCATCTCCTGGTTGAAACAGGCGGAAACTGCGCAAACGGCATTAGCGGGATCGAACCGCAGCGGTGTAAGCCGCTCTACCGAGAAGTAGGCGTCTACTTCGCCACGCCTGAAAATGATGGCCGGGAACAAGCGCGTCCGGTCTTGGTATCGATTTTCAGTCGAAGGAACCGAACACTTCACCACGGCCCAAAACTTCGGGGAGGAACGAGCGCCGGCGGCAGTCGTTTAGCAGACGAAGGAGCCGCCAACTTCACCATCCCCGAACAAAAAAACGGGCGGGAACACGCGCCAAGGGTACATTAGCGCTCTACCACTAAGTTAGGTCCCTTTTGGGGACGGCGGGATTCGAACCCGAACAACGCCATATTGGCGGGTATCGGCGCGTGCTAAGTGGTTTTGTTTTCAGTGCGTGCCTGATCCGGTCGTCCAGGTAATGACGACGCATTTTCGTGGCATGGTTGCACGCGGTTGCGTTCAGAACAGATCGGAGTGCGTGCCGCTGCGGACCAGGTACAGGTCGTTGCCGTCCAGCTTGTAGATCAGCAGCCAATCTGGCTCGATGTGGCAATCGCGGTGATGGTTCCATTCGCCGCCCAGCGGGTGATCCTTGTACCGGGCCGGTAGCGGCTTCCCCTCGATCAGCAGCAGGATGACCTCCCGTAGCTTCGCCATGTCCTTCCGGCGCTTTTGCGCCAGCTTCACATCGCGGCGGAACTGGGCGCCGCTGATCGGGGTCCGCAACGATCAGATCCCCAGGTCCTTGAAGAGCGCATCGGCGGAACGTGATCGCTTCCCCTTGCCTTGGTCGGCGGCGCGCATCGCCTTGACGGTGGTGGCGTTGGGAACTCTCACCTCGAAGGGCAAAGCCTTCTCGGCGGCCACGCGGACCAGCAGCATGCGAACCGCGTCGGACACAGAGATGCCCATCCCGGCCAGGGTCTTGGCCGCCCTTTGCTTCGTCTTCTCGTCCACGCGCACGTGAACCATCGTGGTCGCCATGATTCGCACTCCTGAGATACATCGTATCGCAACGGAGACGCCCGACGCGCTCCCATGCCAAGCACAGCGCCGCTGCAACGCCAGTACGCCCGCACAAGATTCTGCCCGTATGTAGGTGGCTCCCCGTCGTGGACACGTTTCGAATTTCATGGTTCCGCCTCCCGCTCTCTAGGTTCGAGCATTGCATGTATGGAAGTGCGCATCGCGCGTGGGTCTCGATGTTTTTGTGGGCCGGTGCTCCGCTCGAAGAGGGCGCCAGATTCGCGTTTGCCGTCTTTTCCACCCTGGCAGTCGAAGCCGCGCAGCACCGCCTGCCGCTGCGATTGGATTGGTAGCGAAGTCGAACCGTCGCTGAGTGGAAATCCCAGACAAGCCGACATGCCCGTAAGCAGGCTAGAATTCATCTTGAGGATCACACTGAACAACAATGTCGCCGCTCACGAGTTTCCGACGCTTGGCTGTGGTGATCGGAATCTGTGTTTCGGCGATTGCACAAGCTCCTCCTGCGGCTCCCTCGGGCTCGCATGACGCATCTCCGATCCCTTTGGCGGAAGCCGAAGCGCACCTCCTTCAGCATGAGGCACTTGCTTATCCTCCACTTGCGAAGGCAGCCCGAATAGAAGGAACTGTCCACTTGGTGCTGCGGGTTGATCCACACGGCGTCGTCGCTGGTGTCGTCAAGACGGCCGGTCACCCACTGCTCACGCGGGCGGCAGAACAAACTGCGCTGCTCTATCGGTATCGACCGTTTGAGGTCGCCGGTGTACCGTCCGAGGCCCTAGTTGAAACGTCTGTTGCGTTTGTGATCGCTGGTCGCGCTCCGCATCCCCACACCCCGTTTCCCGATGTGACCGATCTCGCGCAGGTCGCAATGGAGTACGGAGACGGCTCCGTCAATTTGCGGGTGACCGGCGGAGGCATCGTCGAATACGAAGGCATGTCGGGAGTGGCCATAACAGGGAAACATCAGCGGCGCATCGCTCGGGATGAGGTTCAGCAACTCCTGCAGGCGCTTCGCAGTGCGGACTTCTTCTCGCTCAGCGATGACTATTCGGTGGGTGCGACGGACGTAGGCACGACAACCACTTCGATCCAGGTCGGAGCTGCGAAGAAGGCGGTCGTGGACGACTGGGTCCAGGTGCCGCCTGTACTGAAGGCCGTCCAGGAGGCCATGCTGAAGTTCTCGCATTCTGACCAATGGACGAAGGGCAATGCGGACACCGTTGCTGGACTGCTGGCGGAAACATCCGATCCTCGCGCCAGGCGCGGTCTCCTGTCTGACGCGCTGCCCGGCGTGGCCACTTACGGTGACGCTGCAACGGTCGCCGACATCCTGGCCACTGGAGTTGACCTGGAGCGGCCCGGTCACAACGGCGCCCGGGTGAACGCGCGGAACGTGCGAAAGCAGTCCGCCTTGATAAGCGCTGCATCGGGCGATGCCGGGTTCGCCATGATCGACATGGGCAGAAGGAGAGCCGAAGTCCCTGAGGAGACGATCCATCGCGATGTCGTTGTGAAGATGCTCCTGGATGCAGGTGCTGACATCAACGCCCGTGGATGGGACGGCGAAACGGCCCTGTTTTCCTTGGAGGACGAGGCCGTCCGCGAACTGCTGCGGCACCACATCGACATCGAGGCCCGCAACAACTACGGAGAGACCGCTTTGGTTGAGACGGTTTCGGAAGCCATCGCGGATCTGCTGGTCAAGGCCGGTGCGAATGTGAACGCCCAGGACAAGGATGGGCGGACTGCTCTCTTCAAATCGGCACAGAATAACTATGTCGCCAAATTGCGGGTTCTTGTCAAAGCCCCAGGCATCCAGCTAGATCGTCGGGACCGCCAAGGGTCCACGGCGCTGATGATAGCGAGGAAGGCTCACCACGAGGACTGTGTCCAGGTGCTTCTTGCTGCGGGTGCAACGTTGTAAGTGAACTTGAGGCGAGTTAACCAGACCACCCGATGCTGGCGCCTTCACGTTGTGCGGCATGGCACGGAATTGTGAAAGCGAGTACCATCAGGCCAGTGAGACGCTTGCGCATTGGCATCGGCGTGCTTCTGGCGGTTGTGCTCGCATATTGCCTGTGGGTCACGTACGCACAGGTACGTCACCGGCTCGCGACTGGTCACTTTGCGGCGCTTGGGCTCCCACGTTCCAATGGGTCATGAGTTCGCCCGCGGCAATTGCAGATTTTAACCGATTTCAGATCATGGAGTCGCAAAAGAGTGGACCAGGACCGGACGCCGCCACATCGTTGCGACGCCTATTATGGCGATACCGACGATGGCCACCAATCGGCACACCGTAGCCTTTGTGATGGTCGGCCATCATCGCCGCTTGGCCGAAGATGTAGTAGCAGGTCTTGATTTGCTTGAGCGCCGCTTCGTCTACGGGCGCGCCCCAGACTGGAATGTTGTCGATGATCTCCATGGCGCTCTTCTCCTTCTTTCTACATTCTTTGGTGGAACCTGTGGGGATCGAACCCACCCTGGTCCTGATTAAGAGTCAGGTGCCTCTCCGATTCGGCATAGGTTCCGAAACTGGTGCCGGGGTAGAAGATCGAACTCTACTGATCTTCTTTGTAGGAGAAGCGCCGTCACCAGACGACGACCCCGGCTTGGTCCCCGCCCCTGGTGTCGATCCAGGATCCAGGCAGCAGTCCGCTGCGACCGCGTATAAAGCGGCTTGAGGCGCCGGCCTCCCGGCGGGGATACGATATGGCTCTGGGGGCAGGACTCGAACTTCAATCTGAACGTTCGTAGCGTTCTATCCTGTCCATTGAACGATACCCGCAAGAAACTGGCTGGCCGCCCAGGCTTCGAACCTGGAACCTCCGCGTTCAGAGCGCGGCGCGCCGCCAATTGCGCCAGCGGCCAGTGGCAGGGGGTGAGCGAATCGAACGCCCGAAGCCAGCTTCAAAGACTGGCGGCTTTCCACTAACCGAACCCCCTTCTTCAACATGGGGTGACCGGAGAGAATTGAACTCTCGTAATTGGAGCCACAAGGTCGAGTGCTCAACCCACCTGAGCTTTTCCCGGATGGAGCCCCGCGCCAGAATCGAACTCGCTTCCCCGCTTTACAGGAGCGGCGCATCGCCAGCAATGCTTGCGGGGCTCAAAACTTGGAGCCAGCGGAGCGAAGCGATCGCGCGTCGGACGCTTACCGTGCGCCTGCTCTGCCACTGAGCTACACCGGCTGGAGCCGAAGGGCGGATTCGAACCGCCATCTGAGCTTTACGAGGGCTCCGTTTTTCCCACTAAACTACTTCGACATGGAGCGAGTAACCGGATTCGAACCGGTGTCCGGACCATGGCAAGGTCCAATCCTAGCCGCTAGACGATACCCGCCTGGAGCGAGCGGAGAGAATCGAACTCTCTTGGCCTGCTTGGAAGGCAGGAACTCAGCCAATAAGTCACACTCGCTTGAAAGACATGAACTTACTATTCAGTTATCAAAGAACACACTTCGACGGCAGCGCGTGGACGGTTAGATCCTTACAGCCCTAACGCCGGAACAATTCTGCCTCCTGCCGCCATTAATCGCGGAACCCTACCGCACGCAGGTATGGATCGCCGGATGCCTTGGTCTCAGACCCAGCGAGATCAGGCCGCTTCGATGGGACGACTTCGAGTTTGAGAACGGCACGCTCCTGATTCAGAGAAGCATCGTCCACGGTAGGGAAGGCGAGGTCAAAACTGAGTATTCCCGCGACTACGTTCCGCTCGACCCGGCGTTGGTCGGGATTCTTCTCGAACATCGGAAGCGGTGCTATCCGACCCCGGAAGGATGGCTGTTCGCAAACCCGGCGACGAGCAGACCGTACCACCAGGACACCATCCAACAGAACCACATTCGTGAAGCCGGGAAGGAGGCCGGATTGGGAGATGGGATCGGATGGAAGTCCTTCCGGCACAGTTACCGATCATGGATGGACGATACAGGCGCTCCGTTCACCGTCCAAAAGGAGTTGATGCGTCACGCCAGCATCCAGACGACCGTGAACGTTTGCGGCAAGGCCATGACCGGCACCAAGCGAAACGCGAATAGCAAGGTCGTGGAGATGATTTTGAAGCCGAAGGCTATCGTGGACGCGGGCCCTGCAGAGCCAGTTTTGGCTATTGGGAGTTAATGGGAGTTTAGTTCGTTGCCTCTAAAACTCGCAACTTGTTGAAAGGATTGGTTGCGGGGGTAGGATTTGAACCTACGACCTTTGGGTAAGGATTGGTTGCGGGGGTAGGATTTGAACCTACGACCTTTGGGTTATGAGAGTAGGATTTATGGCTCACATAATGCTAATTCCAAAAGACTTACGGCGCGATTAAGCCATAAAAGGCCCACCATTGGTGGGGAATTGGTGGGACTGAAGCTATTGCACCAACGGCAGTGGGACTTCCGCCGCCGGCTGTTCCGGTTTCGCGGCGGTGCGCGCCCTGGCTGCTGCGCGCGTCCGCTCGACGTCCTCCAGTGCTTTCCGCTTAGCCGCCGTCCGTATGTGGCTGTAGCGCGAGAGCATCTGTCGGGAGACGTGCCCTGCGATCTCCATGATCGTCTCGTCGCCGGCCCCGCTTTCGGCCAATTCGGTCACCAGCGTGTGGCGCGTGTCATGCCAGCGCCCCGAGACGTGCGCCTTCTTGCGTATCGACGTCCACGCCGTCTTCAGCGTCGTGATCGGTACGGTCGGGTCCTTCGGGAACCGCCCGCCACCAGGGAGGAGAAACCAGCCCGGTTGGGGTTCGCCGAACCGCGCTGCGTACCAGCGCGTATGGTCGACCAGCGCGTCGAGGAGGGTTCCGGTCAGTGGGATCGTGCGCCCCGTGCCGGCTTCGGTCTTCGCCCTACCCACCGTCAGGATCTGCTTGGCGAAGTCGATCTGTGCCCAGGTCAGGTTCTTGATCTCGGCGTCGCGCATGCCGCAGTTCAACGCGAGCACCAGCGCAGGGTAGATCGAAGGTGAGCCGCCCTGCTTCTCGCCCCTTGCTTGTTTCTCGCCGCGGGTTTGGCGATCGCAGGCTGCGCGCGCCCTCTGCGTGGACTCGAGTGCCACAGCCAGCATGCGCTCCTGCTCCTCCACCGAAAACGCCTTGCCCGGAGACGCATCGACCTTCAGCTTCAGAGCCTTCTCCCGCCGCAGCCGCGACCGGATCAGATCGCCTTGGTCGCCACAGAGCCGCAGCATCAAGGCGACCTCCTCGTTGATGGTCTTTGGTGCCGCCTTTGCGATCAGGCGGTCAGCCTGATACCGTTTCACGACGCTGGGAGTAATCTCCAGAACCAGCCGGTCGCCCAGCGACTCGACCACACGCTTGAGCTTGTATTCCGCCAAGGTCTGCGGATGCTTGGCCACGTACTCCGCGAGGAACGCCTCGGACGCAGCCTTGATGGTCTGACGACCATGCTCTTGTTCCTCTTGCCGAACCGATTCGCTATAGCCCGACTCGAGGCGCATGCGCTCGGTGCGCTCGACCTTCTGCGCGGCCTGCTTCGATGTCTTTCCCGTGGTCGCCTTGTAGCGGCGCCCGTCGAGCACGAAGTCGTAATGGTAGAAGTTGCCGATCAGATAAACGCTCATTTGGGATTCCCCACCACGGCGGGCGCGCCACAGCTTTGCGCGCACCACCGCGCGTAGGCTTGCCGGGTGATGATCCAGCGACTGCCGATACGAATGCCTGGGATGATCCCTTGCTCCAACATGGCGTACACCGCCAAGCGGCCGATCGCCAAGTGACGCGCGATCTCCCGGATAGGCATGCGGGTGATCGGCCCTTCGGACTTGATCGGCCCTTCGGACTCGGACGTTGCTTCGAAGGCGGGCAGGGGCACCCCCGCCTCCATGTCGATGTCTTGCAGATCGCATCCCGGCGTGAGGCAGACAAGCCCGTGGCTTCCCCCCGGACCATCGAATTCCGCAAGCTGGTTGCCGCACCCGTGGCAACGCGGCGCCTCAGCAGGCGCCGCAGTCGCATCCATGTACTCGTTGCCTTTCATTGTCGTTCCCTCTACCGCGCGGCGTAGACGCGCGCCTTGTCCGATTCGCGCCGCGTGCTGATGACCGTCAGGCCGACCTTCTTCGGAACCACGCTGATGAACCCCCGGACGGTGTGCGCCTGCCACGCCGTGGCCTTCATGATCTCGTCGAGCGTCGCGCCGCCCTTGCGTTGGATCATCGCCAGCACGGTCGCCTTGGCAGTGCCCTCGCGCGGTGCCTTCGGTTCACCGGCCGGCTTCGTGGCCTTCGCTGGCTTGGCAACCTTGGCGACCGCCAGCTTCTGGATCGCCGCCCAGATGCGCGCACTGGCCTTGGTCCGGTTCTCGAACTTCTTCACCGGCTTCAGGTCGCCGAAGGGCGGCGCGCCAGCGAGCGCGTTCCAGGTACCGACCAGCCTGCTGATCGGCCACTCGGCGGCGGCCTTCGTGAACTGCTTCTCGGTCGCGAACGCGACAAGACCGTCCTGGGCGGCCGGCGGCGCATCCAGTGCGGTGATGTTGTTATCGGCGTTGATCGTAAAAACCGTTTTCCGTGCCATTCTGCTTATTCTCCTTGCACACCATTCATCACTCTGGTCGGCGCACACTTCAAGTGAATTCCCCGCCGACGATTACGATTCTTGCGATTAGCGGCACGCGCGCCCGTGGCGCGCCAACACAACGGGGCTGGCGTCCTTCTAACCCTGGGCGGCGCAGGCGCGCCCGTGCGCCAACGGTGCGCTGCCCGGAGGGTAACGGCAGGCTGGCCGTCAATCTACACAGAGCTTGACGAATGGCCGTTTGTCGCCGCCGCCACATCGACCGCGTGCGCCAGATTTGCGCCGTCGGCCCAGCACGCTTGTATACAAGTGCGCAGAGCCGCAAAGACACTTGTATGTATCTATCTAGTTATAAAAGACTTAACGAAATATTCCTGCGACTTGTCGCGGGCAAAACCGACTATGTCCATGAAACGAAAATGCAGCCACTTACTGCAAGACAACCACGGAACGGGCACTCCCATATCGGCGCGCCTACTTTAGCTCTCGCTGTAGAGCCTCGTAAGCAGACGCGGACGACCGATGCTGGCACCCCCACAGTGGTCAACGCCTGGATGCGGAACATCCGCTCCGAGAACTCATACCTTCTCGAATCGTTCCAGGCCGACGCCAATGCTGGAGATCTGGCCCTGCTGCGCGACGTGCTCGCCGCCGCGGTAAGCGAAGGCTGCGGACTGGCGGCAGCGCTTGAACAAATCGTGACGCCGGCCGCGTAGCGCCCGCCTGAAGGCGCGACGCCCACTCGCGCCGTTCCAAGTAGTCGATCACTAACTCGAAAGACGTTGAAGGAGAAGACGCTATGACACCGTTGCGCACCACGGGCGCGCCCGGCCAGTGCCCCCGCTGTGGCATGCAGGGCCAACACGCAAACCCGTTCGCGTGCATTGACGCGCTCCGCGACCGACTCGCTGTTCTCAGTTTCGAACGCGAAGGCAAACGCAACGCGCCCGGCCACAAAGAGACGCGTGGGGGGAGGCACCCGCGCCGCGACAACAAGTTCCTCATCCTGGATGGCCAGCAACTGTGCCTTTCGGAAGCCGCGCGCCGGCTGGACCTCTCTCCGTCTGCGCTCCACTTTAGGATGCTCGCGCGAACGGGCACTCGGGACTATTCCGGCACCGACGTTCGGGCCGTGCGGGCAGACGTAAAGTTCACTCTGATCGAAGCATCGCGTGCGGCGCACGCGGTCAAGGCGTGCATGCGAACAGCGTGATCCTGCGGGTGCGAACGACGTCGCGCCCGCATTGCTGTCATTTGGTTCCGGTCCCTCTGCCGGAAATCAGGCTACTGATCTGGTCGGCTTGATACCGAACGACCTCCCCGAAACGGACGACCATTCGTGCTGAGTCGGCAAACACCTCCGACACGGCTGCCAGGTGCGCAACGAAATCCTTGGTGGTCATTCGCTTCTCGACCAGGACCTTCCGCTGAAACTCCGCAACGGCCAGCTTCGCTTTCTCCGTCAACGCGGAGAGCTCCTCATCTGTCGGCAGATCCGGCATTTCACTCCGATTACTAACTGTATTTCTCAATAGACGTTCCTTGTGGTTTCTGGCGGGGCTCGTTTCCGGCCCCGCCAGGGAAGCCTTCACTCGCTAGGGCTGCTCCGCTCCGCTTTCGCGGGTGGGAAGGCCGGCATGACTCCGTTATCGAGTTGCTGTGCATGGAGCAGGAGCGCATAAGCGACTTCCCGAGTGTGCGCCGAAGACATAACGATGCCCGGATGCGGTTCTCCATCGAGCGTTTCTATGAAAGTGCTTGCGGGAATCATAAACATGATTCCCGGTTGTCCATCGGTGCCCCAAGCAAGGGAGACCTGAATACCATTACCTTTCTGCGGCATTCTGAGAGTCCTTTCTATGTCCCAGTAATCAGTCCGGGCACCTGCGTGTTCGCGCTGGCCTGGACGCGCCCATAGCTCGCGTTCTGCGCCGCCATCGAAGCATCGGCCACATAGGTGGGCGTCACCACCTGTCCAGTCAAGAACGAAGCCGCGTCCGATCCACCAACACTCAGTGAGAGACTGATCGGCCCCATCCCCGGTCCCGTGTTGGGACCGCCCGGAGTCGGGTAGTTATTATTGGCGCCCAAGTTACCCATCACTGGCAGGGCGCTCTGGAACGTGGTCGCCACGCCATTCACGAACGATGCCTGCTGGTAGAGCCTGCCGTTCTGCTCCGCGAGACTACCACCGACCGGAGTCGTAGCCGACAGAGGCATCTTCTGGCCCGTCCCCTGCGCATAAAGCTCCAGCATCTTCCGAACCTCGGGATCCCGCACCGCGATGGATACGTGCCCGGCGTACTTCTGCTTGGCGAGGTCAACGATCTGCTTCGCCATCGCCGTATCGATGTTGACGAAGTACAGCGACTTCACCAGCCGCTTGGCTTCGTTCTCCGGAGTCTCGACACCAGCGATCTTCTCGCCGATACCAATCATGAATCCGGCTGCACCGCCAATCGCCGCCCCCAGCGCGCCGCCTTGCTGGTAGCCGATCATCGCCCCGCCGGCCGTTCCCATCCCCACGCCGCCCCACGTGCCCCTACTGGACCCCAGCAGGCCCTGCTGGGCCAGCATCATGCCGCCGGCCCCCATAGCCGCCCCGGCTGCCCCATTCACCCCCGTGATTCTGCCGTCCCCGTTGTCTTTGACGGGGTTGCCCATATCGTCATGGGGAGTGCCATCTGCGCCCCAGCCCACTACGTTGCTACCAGGTGCGCGAGTGAATCCGCCCCAGTTGATGCCCTTGAAGCTTTTGAGCATCCCGGCAATTCCAGTACCGGGCGATCCGCTCTGCGAGGCGCCGCCACGACCGCCAAGGACCATCGACAAGGGGTTAAATCCGCCGCCGCTGGCCGCGTGGTTGAGCGTCGGTATCTCTGCCGAGGTTCCGGTTCCGCCGCCAAAGACCATCGATACCGGGTTGAGCCCGCGAGTCAGATCCGTGAAACTCGATCCACTCGAAGCCCCACCACCGAACGCGACAGTAGAAGCTGTCGACCCACTCACCGCTGGAGCGGAGATCGAAGGCAGGGAAATCCCACCGATCCCTGCCGGCGCCGCAATCGCGGGAGCCGCCATTCCCATGGCGCCCGCCAGGACCGCCGTGAGCGTCGCCAGCGCCGCCGAATTCTGCGCCGTGACGGCCGTGTTCATGTCGGTGGCCATCTTCATGGGGTCCTGCTTGCCGCCGAACGCCCCTTTGAAGACCGCGGACAAGCCGCCCTGTCCGTCCTGCCCGTAGATGATCGGCTTCAGCACGGTCGCCGTCACCGCCGACATCCCCTCGGCCACGGGCTTGATGACCGCCTCGTAAATCGTGCTGCCGAGTTGCTTTCCGAACTGCCCAGGCTTCGTGAGAAGCGTATTCCACAAGCCAGAGGTTGCGTGCGCAAGTTGATCGAGTTGCCGCTTCTGGGTCGCGGCTTCGTTCTCGGCCTCTTTATTGCGCAGTTCTGTTACCTTTTCCTCCCAGGCATAGCGGAGTTGCCCGACCTCGTTCGCCGCCGTCTTCTCCGCGTTCGCTCGTTCGAAAACCGCCTGAGCAGGGTCTTTGGAAAGATTACTCAGCGCGTCCTGCCGGCGTTGCGCGATCTGCCCATAGTCGAGCAACTGCTGTTGGGCGAGTGTTCCCAACTCATCCCCCGGTTGCCCGTTGATCTGAATCATCCGCTTCTGGTGCTGGAAAGCTTGGCTTTCTCCAGAGGACCTCAGCTTGTTGTACTCGGCCGCCAGCCGGCCGACCGCCTTGCCCTCCTCCTCCAGTTTCTTGATTCCTTGGTCGATCTCATCCTTGAACACCGAATCCTGCGCCTTGTGCGCCTTCAGGGTAAGTTGCGTCCAGTGTTCTTCCTGTTGGGCGAGTTCTTTGTTCAGCTTCTCTGATTCGGAATTGAACTCCTTTACCCACTTGGCGTCATAGACCTGTTTGAGGAGCTCAACCAGCGGGCCGGCCTTCTCCTTGTACTTGTCCAGCGCATCGTTGATAGCTTCCTGCCGTTCCGCTGCCAACACGGCGAAGCGGTCATCACCGACCCCCGCGAGTTCTTTGCGCGCGGAGCGCATGGCGGAACTTAGGCCGTTATCGCCTCTGCTAGAGCCGCCGCTATCATCAGGCAGAGGAGCGTGGGGCTGATTCTTGTTGAGACCCTCCAGCGCCTCCTTTGCGTACTTCAACTCCACCGCAGCCTGTCCATATTTCTGCGCATCGGGACCGGAAGGAATGTAGATCTGCCCGACCATCTGCGCCAGAGTGCCCTTGATGAAGTTCCCCACCCCCGGACTGTACTGGTTGGTCTGCTGCTGGAGGCTGTTGATCTGCGCTTGAAGCGCCGCCGGCCCCTGTGCCTGCAACGCCTTGATGCGATCGGCGTGTGCCCGATGTTCGGATCGACTTTCCGACTGGCCGAGTGGGATCGACGGTGGGGTGGAGATTTTATCCAGAACCCAGCCAAAGGCGCCGGCTAGGTCAACCAGCATACCTTTCACTGAACGGATCGCGGATTCCCACTTAACCTCGAATTCCACCGCCTGCTGGTTCAGCCTTTCGTATTTCTTGACATCGTCTTCACTGGGACCGAAGCCAAGCTGCTTCGCCCGGTTGACCCTGTCGTTGAGCCCCTCCATCACCGGAATGGCTTCGATGCCGACACGCTTAAACAAATCCATCGCCACGCGGCTTCGGTCGAACCCAGGCGGCAGTGAGTCGAGTCCCCTCGCGACCTGCAGCATCACTTCCGATGTGGACACGGTCCCCGTGCGCACGCCCTGAAGATCCACTCCGAACCGAGTCAACCACTGACGGGCCTTTTCGCCCTCCGTGCCAGTAGCTTCGACGGCGCCTGTTAGGCCGCGCATCATGCGCTCGAAGATGGAGACATCCTGCCCCACCGCCCTGGCAGCAAACCCGAACTGACCGACCTCTTTCGCCGTCAGGCCAGTGCGAAGCTCGGCGTCTTTTATCATCACGCCATACTGACCAAGGCTCTTTGCGGCCTCCCAACCAGCCACAGCGAACGCCGCCAGCCCGGCCGCCCCCACACCCACGACGGTTCCGAACGTGCCGAGCTTTTCGAGCACCCCTGTGGCTGCTCCTTTCGCAGATTCCAAGGGGTTCTGGATGAAATTCTTGATACCGTTGGCGAACCCGCCGCCGCCCTGCTCCGCGGCGATCATCTTGTCGTAAGCCTTCGTGATCGCCTCGACCGCGCGCTGCTCCTGGCCCCACTTGCTGATGAGTTGGTCGCGTTGGGCGATCATCCGCTCAACGCCGCTCTTGCCTGCCAGGTCGGCCTGTTTCTGCATCGAACTCAGGAGCCGGTCGAGTGAGTTCCTGCTGTTGTCGGTGACCCGTACCAACTGATCCCCGGCCATCTGATAGACCTTGCCGGTTCGGTCCATCACCTCTTTGACTTTCTTCTCGTGACCGTCCAGCGCAGTATTCGCCCGGCCGACCGCAGCTATTGCCGGGCGGTCATCCAGGCTGATAACGCCGTCCGTCATCATGTTTGCGTCCATCTTTACGCCACCTTTCCCACGCGTACCAGTTCTGCCGCGCGTATTGCCTGAGACACCAGTTCCTGAATTCGCTGTCTGTTGTTCGGAGAGAACCAGAACACCGCTTCACGGGTTTGGTTAATTGCCGCTATCCGCGCGGCCTGGGGGTTGTCGAAACCGATGCGCACCGTGTTCGGTCGGGCATCGATTACCCGAATGGAGCGCATCGTCATCCCGCGCCACACCAGATCGCGAATGCCCCGGAGCCCGCGCGCCACCTTGTAGTCTGGATAGCCCCTGTGCCCGTTGCGACCCGGCTTGAGTGGCTTCGCCGAGGCGTCCGCAACGTTCTGGCCCTTCTGAATGCGCGCCTTGACGTCCGCAATTACTGCGTTGCCGATCGTGGTCATGTCTTCGGCAGAAAGCGGACGGTATACGAAACGTGCGGTCATTTTGCATTCCTCCTTTGGAAACCCCATCGCTTTTCCATCGCTAAAAAGATGATCAACTGGCCAGATTCCGCTTGCTTCGGCCGCGCACCTGATCGATCAATGTCAGTGCATGACCTTCCCGAACTCCTGCCTTTTCGCCAAGACCGCCGCCGAGTGCCGCGCGGTCGGCGCGCGTGGCGGTCGCGCCCGCGCCAGGAACCTGCGCCTGTGCCGGCCAACTACCCCGCCGCCCCCAGCGCCGCCCGAGTACGAACAAGAAGCCACACACGAAGCCAGCCTGCTACTGGACGAACAGTTCCCGCACCTCCGCGACGCGTTCGGCCCTCGCCGAACAAAACGCGCCGCGATCATCGAACTCCTGCGGAGAGACGAAGGCGCCACCGTCGATGAGATCGCTGTCGTGGCAGGTTGGGATCGCCGCGCCGCCCAAAGTTTTCGCACCGCTATCGGAGCCCGCCGCGCGGTCGCCAGCTACCCGCGCGCTGATGGCACCTGCGCCTTTCGGCTCGCCTCGTAGGCTTCGAGCCAACTCCCGCGCCGCCCACTCACCTCTTCCTCGGTAGCTTTTTTCGCTGGCGCCGTCTGGCTCGCAACCGGGCACGCAGTATTCCAGCACACGCGTCCTGAAAACCAGAGTTCGTGCTCAATTTCGCAACGTCGCGAAGATCATTGTCGCCCAGCCAAGTAAGCTTGCAACCGAGGTACTTGCCGCCAGCGATTCGCGCCAATAGACCTGTGCCCGGATGAGGCTGGCCGCCGTCATCTTGGCGCGTCATCTCCCGTTCCATGAATGTCATTTTTCGAAAATCCCCGATGTGTAGAAAGTGAGCCACGCGACGGTAGCTCCTCACGGGATGAACTAAGCAACGGTAGTCTGCCCCTGCCCGCGCCTCCTTGGGGAGGAAACCCGCCCCGATCAAGCGGGAAAAGGAGCCCCAAGGCAGGCGCGGGGGAAAAGTCGTTTACTGCGGTTCACAATGCGTTCAATCTCGGAACTGCCAAGCTCTCGACGCTCCATAAGCTCCGAAGCCAAGCGGGCGATCTGCGGCCAGTGCTGCTCGACCATCTCGCGCGTCCGTACCTGCAGGCGGTGAGCGATCCGCATCGCCGCGCGCACTCCGTAGGGCGGTTCGGCAATGGCAAGGAATAAGCATGCCTTTGCCGCCTGATGCAGGTCGGTATCGGCCCGCGCCGAGCGTTTGATCAGGCCAGGGGGTTCCGGTGTGTGGCCTCTTATGCAGTGACCCATACTGATACCCGTTTGCTGCACGCGCACCGACTCGTCGCGGATGATCGACAGGCGCCACACGTACTGACCGTGGACCACAGCGGCCACGGCGTGGCCAGCCTCGTGGTGCGCGCGCACCTCATCGGCAGTGCGCATCCGCCGCCAGCCCTGCGCCGACGCACGAAGGCATCGGCGTTCGGCTGCCTTCCCAGCGAGCGAGATCATGACGTCGGCGATTAAATCCGCCGGCGCCACGCTACGCGGCCCCTGCCCGGAATAGGTCGGAGCCGAGTTCATATACCGGACTACCTGTAAATGGTCCGGGGGTTGATCGCACCAACCCGGTGACCTGGGTGTAGCTCTCGGCGTCGATCACGCCATCGCGCCAGACAAGACGGTAGCGCCTGGAAGCACCACCGAATTCGTGTCCGCGCTCGCAGGCCACCGCCCAGTCGAGAATGTCCTGGACTGTTGGTGTCTCCGATTCGTACCGCAGCACGGCCGCGAGCAGCGCGTCGACGCTCGTGGCGGCTTCCACGTTCAAGGCCCCGCTTCGCGGCAGTTCACCCTCCAAGCTTTGCGCCCGGCCCTCGAGTGCGCCGATCTGTGTCTGCAGGATCTCGGTGCGCGGAAGGCCACTACCAAGCGCCGTTGACGTTCGGAATTGCGCGCCCTGTAGATCGGCGACGGCCGCGAGGTGCTTGGCGACCTTGGCTTCGATGGACTCCATTTCGCTGCGCAACTGTGCGGCTTGCTTTCGAAGCACGGCGGCCTCGCCTTGGCGCTTGGCCCGCTTGGCATCCGCCAGGCGTTCGATGCACGAACGGCCGGCGGCATCGAATGCGGCGACCTCGGCCCGCGCCCGCACGACCGCCTCCACCGGCAGGTTGGTGGACTCACCTTCTGCGGCATCAAGGATCGCGTTACCCGCGCTCAGTTCCGCGGTCGATATCCGGTCGGCGGCCTCACATCTCTTCTGAAGCAATGACAGTGCCTTGTCGGCCCACTTCGAGATGTCGGCCGTCAGTTGATCGATTGATTTTTCAAACATGTGCTTCTCCTCTTTCGGTTTTGAATGGGCAGCTACCTGCCCGGAAACTGTCGCTCGGTCATCGCGGCGAGAGGCTGCTGAGGTTCCCAGCGGACCCAGGGATTCTGTTCCTTCGGTGGACGCCGCGGAATCCACGACGCCTGACCGCCGCGCACTAGGTGTTCGTCGGTGACCTGCGTCGCAGGGACCGTCTGCCACTGGGATGCCGGCTTGGGTTCCGGTGTCGAAGCCTGCGAAACCACGACCCTGGTATGGGCCAGCGCCTGCCGCGCACGCAGCCGGCGTAGCGCCCAGGCAGGGTTAATCAGCGCGATGAATCGATCAATGAGGGTCGCGTTCATGACGTCTCCTTTTCCGCACCCGGATACTCCGAAAGCGCCGACAGAAAGTTACACACCCTCTCCATGATCATTTCGTGGCACGCCGCCACCTTCGTCTCGGCCGCGATCCGGTCGGCCAGTTCGTCGGCGATAACCAGAGCCTTTGTCCGCGCCGCCGATATCATGGCGCTCACCGCATCCTCGACCTCGTCGCGGTCAAGCAGCTTCTTCTCTAACCGGCGCACCTCAAGCACTCGCAGGCGCGCCTCGGCCTGCCGCTTCAGCAAATCCGCCGCCGCGAGCGAGCCACGGGCGGGCGTGTCAGGCAGGGACTGCGACACCTGCACCTCCTGTCGTGCCGGCGCGGGATCGGTCGGACGCCTGCCAACCGTGCCGGCGGGCGCCTCGCCGCGGGCTGGGCTGGCGTGCGTGGTGTCCAAGTTGCGGCCCACGGCCGCCTGTACCGCATCGAAGTCCCATTGGTTGGGCCCTGGCCCACGAGGGACCTTGCCCTTGCGCGCAAGCTCGTTGAGACGGACCTTCGAAATGTTAAGCGCCGCCGTCATTTCGGCGGTCGTGACTATCCGTCCTGGATTCATAACGATAAAGGGGCTTTACGATGGCCCGGTAAACCTATCGGGAAGGGCTCTGACTAGGCTTCCCGTGCAACCTATCTACCCGCAGGCCGGCGGGGGGCCTCCACAGTACCTTGACACCGTCCCCGTGCCCTTCGCACGCGGTAGCCACACCGCGTCGCGCGGGTGCGGCACGGGGGGCGGCACGGTTGCCCGCGTTCGCCTCCGCTGGTACGTTCCTACCACCTCGGCCGCGACGCCAACGTGGAGCCTCTGTGCGACGAGTGGGCGCAACGGCCACACCCACGGGCAACCCGCCCGCATACGGCAGGCCCGCCGTAATATAGGAAAAACTAAAACACAAGACGACACTCTCTCACGCGCGCGGTACACAGGTGTTTTGGTAATTGTGGTAACAACGTGGTAGCTATCGGTGTCTGTATGATCGTGAGTTATAACTGTTGTGTTTGTGGTTACTTGCAATAAGTGAATCCTACTGCATACACTACATACACCATCTTTTGATTTGCAACCTATGTACTTCTCTTTTTCCCCTTATAGTGTCCCTACCGTATGCACCGCGTCGGGTCCCGTTTGCTGTGGCACCCGCCAGACGCGGACGCTCGTCCTCTTGCCGTCGCGCTTAACATTCAGGTTCACGGGCTCGGCACCGCCACGGCGCATCAGGATGCATAGTTCCATCGAAGGCACCCGGTCGCCATGGTTCTTGTAGATCCATCGCCTGAAGTCCGATAGAAACAGGTAAACCCGGCCGTCCTGGGTGAATGCCATCTGGCCTTCCTGCTCCTTGAAGGAGTCCAGTACCGGCCGCGCCGCCAGATAGGCGGTCAGCCAACTGTTCGCCAGGCCGGCGTTGGTGCCCTCGTCGCCCACGGCAACGTCCACGCAGGCGTCCAGTAGCGCTTGCTGGATCTTGGCCCACTCCGAGTTGCGCTTGAATGTCGGGATCATTCGGCCGGCGAGCTCGGCTATCTTCGCCTGCAGTTTGTCTGCTCCGATCAGGTTCCTGACGTCTCCCAACCGGATACACCCGCTCGCCGTCTCGATCGCGTACTCGCGGGGCTCTGACAGGTACCGCTTGATGCCGATGATCTTGTGTTCGCCAGCGAGACCCAAGACATTCGATAGCTGCTCCGTGATCGCCCCCTTCCACGCGGGATCGTCCTTTGCCGAATCCTCCGACGAAGTCTCCCCGTCTTCGCCGTTCTGCCGTGCCTTCGGTGCGATCAGTTCCTCCAGCTTTGCGATTGCGCTATCCTGCTGATCCTGCTTGTGCTCGGACCTGTGAGCGGTGAGCAAGGCTTCGATTTCCGGCTCGGTCCACCCATCCGCGGCGGCGCATTGCGCCAGGACATCCAGGCAACTGTGGCATGCGCCCTTGTGACACCACATGTCCCGAAACTTCGAATTGCGCGCGATGAGTCCGGGAAAGCGAGGAAGCGCTGCCGGTTCACCGGGCACTGCGTCCGCGCCGCGCGGGCTTTGATGTTTGTGCGCAGGTGCGCTTATACTGGACATGTTCGACTTTGCGTTTCGAATTCTAGCCTGATCGCGCCGGCCAGCGCGTCGGGCTTTTCTTATCTGCTTACTTTCCGCTGAGCCCTCACGGCCGCCATGCCGGCGAACAGCCGACGCGTTATCGCGAAGATATTGATGACCAGCACATCGTCGTGGCCGGCCGCGCGAATCCACGCTTTTAGGGAATCTGCTTTCTCTTGGGGGCGATCGGTCAACCCCGCAGCAAAGCCAGTAGCGACCAGATCCGCGCCAAAGCCGCCGGTTTCTCGTGGATAGATCACCAAGAAAACGCCGCAGTCGGTCTGCGAAGGATCATCGGTTTCCACGAAGGACATCATCCCGGCTTGCATGGCGATGATCGGGATACTGGTGGCCGCGATGGCGGCTGCTTGAAACTGTCCCACATACCTAATCAGCACCTTGACGAGCGACAGGTAGACCAGGTCAACTACGCTGTATTTGCGGCCGGCCCCTCGCTCAAGTGCGTCGGCGCGGGCCTGAAGGCCCTCAGACGGTACGAGTCCCCGCGCATTCCAGGTTTGAAGCGTTCGATCGGTGACGCCGATGATCGCACGCGCCTCTCTGTGCGGAAACTCTGGTCGGCGCATGGATTCGATATCTGGGCGCAAGGTTTTTGCTTCTAACAATTGTCGCCCCCTGCGTTTTTTTCAACGACCACCACTGGCGCGTCCACCCAGCGGGGCGGCGGTGTCGGTTTGTGCTCCACGTGCGGTCTAGGCGCTAGCGCGCCATCAGCGTAGCGGATGCGTTGCGTGGTGCCGCTCACCATACTCGATGCGGCCGTGGAATAGGCGCGCCCGCGCGACCGGGCTCGATACAAGCGCAGAACCCGGCCGTTCCCATCGTGGATGGCATAGGCGATACCGCGCGACAGGTACCGCGCGGCTTTGTCCGCGCTCAGGCGGTCCAGCAACGTGTCATCGGCGGCATCGAGATACGGAATAGGTTTGGGCATAGCTCTACCAATCAGGGCCATACGTGGGGCTTTTTATGGTGGTAACCCACTCCACCGCTTTTTAACCTCCACTGGAGGTCAATTTCATTTAGCCACGGAAGGGAATGCAAATGTCGAAAGCCGTTCAAGATTTGTGCGATGGCTTTAGGCAGAAGGCGCGGTGTCACCGCCCACGGCATCCGCGCCTCCAGGCGCCCGCTTAACCTCGACGCGGATGGCACGCAGATCGACCTCTCCGTAATCGGAAGTGCCCGTGCGCCGCAGTATCCGAAAATGAAGCGAGCTAATGCTCAAGCCCAGACGGCGCGCGGCGTCAGCGAGGCACAGGCGGTCGCCGTCGAGCAGGACAAACCGATTGTCTTTACGTTCGCGCCGGCCGCCCCGCCGCGTCGGTTGCGACGGCTTGTCGGCACGCTGCTCAATCTTGAACGAGAGGCGCGCGATGTGATCGCGGAGCGCATCTATGCACTCCTCCGCGTCCGCGTGTCGGTCGCCGCGCATGCCACAGCGCGGGCACGAAACGGGCTCGGTCGCCTGCTGGGGGATACTGCCGGCCATGGGCGCTATGCCAAGCACGCTGGACAGCGTTGCCCTCCTCACGCTGCCGTCCTTCGCGGGCGCCCCGGCCTGCGCCTGGGCTGGGTGCCGGCCGCCGTCGTGCAACCGCCGCTTGGCTGCGAGTCCAGGAACTGGTGGACGTCGCCGATCCGGTACCTGACTGAACAGCCGTTGATTTTGCGGAAGGGGCAACCGATCCCCTCCTGCCGCTCGCGCTGGACAGTCTTCACGCTGCAGCCGCGGATTGCGGCATAGGCGTGCTCGTCAATCCAGGCAAAGGGCACCGTGGGTATCTGGGTGAGGTCTACTACGCGAATCGACTTCGGCGTTGGGCCCGGGGGATTCGCTGGTACGTCCCCGGCCGGCAAAGCAACATTTGTGGCCATTCGAAAAAATCCTCGTGATTAGGTTTTTTCGAATCGCAGCCTGTTGTTTTCGCCTGCGCAGTCTTGGGGGAAAGGGAACCCCGATGTGCGCCGCCGGCATTGTTCCTTGCTGGTCGGTCTCGGGTTTGTATCGCAGGGCGAGGTCGCCACCGAGGTTCCGAAACGATTCGTTACCCCAACCTTACCCTGTTTCGGCCAGCAAATGTCAGAAGCCGCCAGCCTGCCTCGGATGGCCCGCAATTCGGGCGTTCGGATGCACTTTGCGGCGTAAAGGACTGGTGGGGAATTGGTGGGACTCGACTTCGGAAAGGTGCCGAAAATAGGCGAAACCTGAGGAAAGGGCGGTCTGGGCGCGACGATGGCCGGTCGCCCGTAACCGTTTGATATTGTAGGGAAAGTGTAGAAAACGCTAGGGGAGTTTTGGTTGCGGGGGTAGGATTTGAACCTACGACCTTTGGGTTATGAGCCCAACGAGCTACCAGGCTGCTCCACCCCGCATTCACATCGTACCGTATAGTTCGCCGTTCGGTCAATCGTCGGTGAAAAATCGAACAAGCCGCGCCGGCTCGGATCACGAGGACAGCTTTTTTCTGTGCCTGATGCCAGTTAGGATGGCCACAACTCCGCCAGCCCCCAAGCCCACGATACGGCGGAACGCCCGTCCCAAACCCGAGAGGGCTATCCGTCCCACTTCCGAACACTCCCCTATCCACAAGCCCCAATAGAATCAATCCATTCCAGTTGGCCATCAGCTTGCATACTCAGTCCCCGTATGGACCACGAACGCCTCAGCATCCTGGTTAGCGACGACCAGCCCGAAGTTTTGGAGGCCATCCGCCTGCTTTTGAAATCCGCCGGCCATGAGACCACCACCGCTAACTCCCCGGCCGGGCTGCTCGAAGTGGCGCGATCGCGCCCGTTCGACTTGATCCTTATGGACTTGAATTATTCGCGCGATACCACGTCGGGCAGGGAAGGTCTCGATCTGCTGGCTTCTCTCGAAGCCAGCCGTGGGGAGGTCCCGGTGGTGGTGATGACCGCCTGGAGCGACGTCGATCTGGCCGTCGAAGCCATGCAGCGCGGAGCCGCCGATTTCATCCAGAAGCCGTGGGATAACCACCGCCTGCTGAGCGTGATCGACCGGCAGACTACCGCTTTCCGGGGCAAAGCCGTAGCGCGTCATGACCTGGACCGTGCCCGCGATGTGCAACGCCGGCTGCTGCCGAAAGCCGCTCCGGGCCTGGACGGTCTGGACAGCGCCGCTCTGAGCGTACCGGCGTCGGAGATCGGCGGCGACTATTACGATTTCCTCGACGCCGGCAGCGGACGGGTGGCATTCCTGCTGGCCGATGTGAGCGGCAAAGGCGTGGCGGCCGGGCTCCTGATGGCCCACTTGCGCGCCAGTTTCCATAGCCAGCCGGACGCCACGCTGGCCGAGCCCGCCGCCGCGATTCGCTCCGTCAACCACCTTTTCGTCGAATCCACCGCGCCGGACGAATATGCCACCCTCTTCTATGGCGTGTACCATGAATGCCGGCGGCGGATCCGCTACGTCAACTGCGGCCACCTGGCCCCGTTCCTGATTCGCTCCGGCGGCGCCATCGAGCGCCTCGCGCCCACCACCACCGTGCTGGGACTGTTTGCCGGCATGGCCTTGACCGAAGCGTCCGTCGACCTCAACCCCGGCGACACCCTGCTGCTGTTTTCCGATGGCATCACCGAGGCGGCGAATCCCGCGGGAGAGGAATTCGGCGAGGACCGCCTGCCGCTTCTGATGCGTGGCACAACGGCATCCATTCCCGGCCGCATCCTCGACGCCGTGCGCGTGTTCAGTCCCGGCGCTCCCTCCGACGACCGCACGGTAGTGGCGCTGCGTGCGATACAATAAGACCGGTCGAATCAACCGGTCCAACAGATCCATACGCGTGAAATTCAGGCATCGGAAGCTAAGGTCCACCTTGCCGCTCTATTGGACGAGGTGGAACGGGGAGAGACGCTAGTGATTACGCGACGCGGGTGCCGCATCGCCCGGCTTGTACCCGAAGCCGAGCGGCGCCAGGAGGAGATCGACAAGGCCATCGCGGACATCATGGAGCTTCGCAAGCACGTCAAGCGGATGCCGCTGGCTGAGATTCTTTCGGCCCGCGATGAGGGACGCAGGTAACCAATGGCCCTCGTGCTCGACGCTTCGATCACGGCGAGTTGGGCGCTAGAGGACGAAAGCCATCCCGACGCGGATTTGGCGCTGCGGAAAGCGCATACGGAAGAGTGCGTCGTGCCCTGCTTGTGGTGGTTCGAGATGCGCAATATCCTCGTCGTAAACGAGCGCCGCCGAAGGGTCACAGAGCCGCAAACGACTGCCTTCCTGGCGGGTCTTTCCCGGCTTCACTTGCGAGTGGACAGGTCCCCTGACGAAAGTGCCGTTCTGCGGCTGGCGCGAACCCACCGGCTAACGGTTTACGGTGCCACCTACCTCGAATTGGCCCAGCGCGAAGGGATGCCACTCGCGACGCTCGACGCCGAACTTCGGCGGGCTGCCGCGGCGGAGGGTGTGCCGCTTCTATCCGACCGCTGAAAGGCGCTCCCTCGGCGCGCTATGATAGAGGCGTTCGAGGAGGGTAATCTAGCCATGGAGTTGGACCGGCGCAGTTTCCTGAAGACGGCGGCGCTCAGCGTGGGCCCGGCGGTAATCGGCGCGCGAGGCGCCAACGACAAGCTTCATATCGGTTGGATCGGTGTGGGAACCCGCGGCTACGCCGGCCTGGACTGGCTGCACACCGCCGCCGGCGAGGATGTCCGAATCACCGCCATCTGCGATACCTACCAGGGCTACATTGCCCGCGCCAAGGACCGTCTGAAAACCATCTGGGGCGATGTCCCGCCCACTTATAACGATTACCGCGAGCTGCTGGCCGACAAGAACGTCGACGCGGTGTTCATCATGACGCCCGAACACCTCCACCACGATATGACCATCGCGGCACTGGAGGCCGGCAAGCACGTCTACATCGAAAAGCCTCTCGCCCACACCATCGAGGAAGGTTTCGAGATTGTCCGTGCCTGGGAGAAGTCCGGCAAGATCGTACAGGTGGGCACTCAGAACCGCAGTTCGTCGCTCTACAAAAGAGCCAAGGAACTGGTCGACCAGGGCATGATCGGCGATGTCCACTTCGTGCGCGCGTTCTGGTACCGCAACTCGCTCGATAACGACCCCGCCTGGCGCTATATCATCCCTCCGGAAGCCACCCCGCAGAACACCGACTGGAACCGCTTCCTCGGCCCAGCTCCCAAACGCGCCTGGAGCCCGGAGCGGTATTTTCAATGGCGCCTCTACTGGGATTACTCCGGCGGCATCTCCACCGATCTGCTGGTGCACCAGACCGATATCGTCAACTACATGCTCAGCAAGACCGTTCCCCTAACCTGCACCGCGTCCGGCGGCACCTACCGCTGGCACGACGACCGCGACGTGCCCGATACCTTGAGCGCCATCTACGAATACCCCGGCGGCTTGCAGATCAACTACAGTTGCTATTTCGGCAACGTTTACTATGGCTACGGCGAGCAGTTGTGCGGCAATGAAGGCACCATCGAGGTGATGAACCGCCAGGACCTCTACTTCACCCCGGAAACCTTCGGCGGCAAGGCCCCGGCAAAGGTCGCCGCGCGCAAGCCCATCCACCTGAACGGGAAGACCGACTTCGGCGAGCGCGACGGCGCCATCAACCACTTCCGCAATTTCATCCGTTCCGTGCAGGGCAGCGAAAAGGTGATTGCGCCGCCCACCATCGGCCAAGAGGCGGCCATCGGCGGCCACATGGCCACGCTTTCGTTCCGCAACCAGAAGAGAGTGATCTGGGACCAAAGCGCCAACCGGTACAGCCTGGCGTAGACCCGAAATCATGGCCGCCGCCGCCCTCGCCACGGCGCCCTCCGGCGCCGGTCGGACCTCACGCTGGATCATCGGCCGCGGTGTCGATCTCACGCTCGTGATCGGCAGCGCCCTGGCCGGGTACCTGTACGTCCTCCTCTATGCCGGCTTCCACGTCCCCATTACGCTGCTCTGGTGGTTCTGGTCGGTAGGCTTCGACGGCACGCACATCTTCGCCACCGCCTCCCGCACGTATTTCGATACCGAAGCGCGCCGGCGCAACCCCGCGCTTTTTTACGGCAGCCTGGTTTTCTTCTTCTCCCTTGGCCCGCTCCTGGTGCTGGCCGGCTGGAAAGGGTGGCTCTATCTGCTGGTGGGCGTGTGGGCTTATTATCACGTCGTCCGCCAACACTACGGCTTCATGGTCCTTTATAAGGGGAAGAATCGCGACCTGGCGCCCATCGACAACCGCCTGGACCGGGTCTTCTTCGCTGCGATGCTGGTGTTCCCGCCCTTCGAGCGCTTCTTCATCCATCACCCCGAGGAGTTGGGGCTGCGGTTCCGCCTGACCCCGATGGAAACCCCCGCCTGGTGCATCGTAGGCGCCACCCTGTGCGTTTATCTGGCGCGGCAATGGGTTCGCCACCGCGCCGGCGTACCCGCCAACCGGCCGAAGCTGCTGCTGTTTGCCGCCGTCATTCCTCTGCACTGGCTCACCTTTGCGTGTATGAGCTGGCAGGCGGCGGTACCCACCGTCACCATCGTTCATAACCTGCAGTACCACGCCATCGTCTGGTTTCATAACCGCAATCGTTACTCCGGAGCCGATGCCCGCGCGCGCCACGGCCGCATCCCCGCCGCCGTTGCCCGCAGCCTGGCCGCCTATGCCGTGGCGGGGCTTCTTTTCAGCGCCCTGTATCGCATTCCCGGCTTCGCCCTGGGCCAAACTTCCAGCCTGGCGTTTGGCTTCTTCTGCGGATTCGGTCTGACCCACTACTACCTCGATAGCCGTATCTGGCGCGTCCGCCACGACCCCGGGCTGCGCGCGGCGCTGCGCATGGCCTGACGGCGTGCGGCGGAAGCCGATAAAGAAATCAAAGGACTTATCGGTGTTTATCGGTGTTCATCGGCGGCTATGAATTTGTTTTTTCAGGGGCGCCTGACGGAACGCCCGGCGATTACCGAAGACGCCCTCAGTCCCGGTTTCGCTTGCTTCGAAACACCGTCACAAGAAGCGCGATAGGGTGCCAGCCTACTCGTCCCGGCAGAATCGGTCCAGAGACTCCCGCGTATTCTCGAAGCTGGCCGTCAGCAGAGGCAACATCGAGCCGGCACCATCCAGGTCCCCGGCCTTGGCCTGCTGCTCGATCCTGCGCGCGGCCTCTGTCACCACTGGTGAGCCCACGTTGGCGGCGGCGCCCTTGATGGAGTGGGCGGCCAGGGTCACGGCTTTCATGTCAGCGCTGAGGATGGCTTGGGAAAGCGCCGCCAACTGGAGCGGCATGTCGCTGAGGAATCGGCCGGTGACGCGTCGAGCCAACCGCACATTCCCGCTCACCCTCTCCAGCAGATCGCCGGGATCGAACTCGGAACATCCGGCAGTCGCGGGCAAATCCGGCGGGCGCGGTTCGGCGCCTTCGGGTGACCGATCGGCGGCGCTCTGGGTCCAACGCTCGATGGCCCGTTCGAGCGCGCCGGGTTCGATCGGCTTGGACAGGTAATCGTTCATGCCGGCCGCAAGGCACTTTTCGCGGTCTCCAGTCATGGCATGGGCGGTCATGGCGACGATGGGTATGGCATGGTTGCGCACCGGGGTGGTTTCGAAGCGGATCAACCGGGTGGCTTCGTAGCCGTCCAGGTCGGGCAACTGGCAATCCATGAGCACCAGATCGTAATCGGCCTCGGCCAGGGCGGACAGGGCACCGCGCCCGTCGGAAACCGCATCGGCCCCATACCCCAGGATTTCCAGTATCCCCAGAGCAACCTCCTGATTGGTGGGATTGTCTTCAACCAGAAGCAGCCGGAGGGCGGCTCGCGATTTGTGGTCGGTTGGAGAGCGGCGGCGCACCGTAGCTTCCGCGCTCGCAGCCGGCGCGCCGCGGCCCAGAACGGCGACCAGACAGGCGCCCAGCTCATCCTGCTTGACCGGCTTGGAAACCTGTCCCGCAAAACCGTGTTCACCCGGCTGTTCCGGGCCGGCCACCTGGGTTAGCGGCGTGAGCAGCACCCGCGGAATGCCCGCCAGTCGGGAGTCCTCCTGGAGCAAACCGGCCAGACGGCTGCCGCCTCCGCCGGGAATGTCGGAATCCACCAGCACGGCGTCGAAATGCGACTCCGCCGACCGCAGGCTGGCCAGCGCGGTGTCCACGCCGCTCGCCTGCGCCACCGTCACCTTCCAGAAACCCAGCAATTCCTCCAGCAGGCCGCGGCTGGCGCAGTTGTCGTCCACCACCAGTACGCGCCTTCCTTCGAGCGCCGGCGTGGGGGGCCGATCGGGGCTTTGCCGCTCCAGCCGGGCGGTAAACCAAAAGTGGGAGCCCTTCCCCTCCTGGCTCTCGAAGCCGACCTCGCCGCCCATCAGTTCAACCAGCCTGGCCACGATCGACAGACCCAATCCCGTGCCGCCGTAGCGCCGCGAGGTGGTGGCATCCGCCTGCGAGAAGGGCCGAAACAGCAGGTGCGCCTTATCGGACGGGATTCCCATGCCGGTATCGGTCACCTCGAAACGCACCGAACCGGCGAAATCTCCCGGCTTTACGCGGATGGAGATTTCGCCGGATTGGGTGAACTTCGCCGCGTTACCGGCCAGATTGATCAGCACCTGGCGCAATCGCTTGGGGTCGCCGCGGACGAGCGCCGGCACGTCCGGCTCGACCAGGCAAAGGACCTCTACCCCTTTCTGTTGCGCATTGACCGCCGCCAGGTCCGCCACCCCTTCCACCACGCCGCGCAGATCGAACTCGGCGGTTTCCAGTTCCAGCTTGCCGGCCTCGATTTTGGAATGGTCCAGGATGTCGTTCAAAATCGACAGCAGCTCTTCGGCGCTGCCGCGGATGGTCTCGGCGCGGCGCCGCTGGCGTGGATCGAGTTCCCCGTGCAGCAACAGTCCCAACATTCCCAAGATGCCGTTCATGGGCGTGCGGATTTCGTGGCTCATATTGGCCAGAAACTCGCTCTTGGCGCGATTGGCGGCGTCGGCGGCCTCTTTGGCCCGATACAGATCCCGCTCCAGTTCGGTGCGCTGCCTGAGTTCGCTGGCGAGCTTGCGCTCAGCTCCGCGGCTTTCGTCGAGCCGCCGCGTCAGATCGGTGATGTCTTGAATGGAGAAGACCGCCAGGAATCCCGCGCCGGACTGGTTGGGGATGGAGGTGACCGTTATGTACTGCACCCGCAGCACGCCCGGAGCCACCTCGCACTCGATGAAGGGAGCATGGAGCTGGGGAGAAAAGACGGTGGGAACGCCATCGCGGAACACCCGCTCGATGCGCCGGGAGAACGCCGGCTTGGCAATTTGGGGAAAATGCAACCTCACATCGGTGGCCAGCAGCCGGCCACGCAGCAGGCCGGTCCAGTTCTCCAGGCACTCGTTCCAAAACACGATCGAGTAGCGCGGGTCGAGCACCAGGACCCCCATCGGAACTTTGTCGAGGACGTCGAAGCGCGACTCGGACTGATCGGACGCTAGCACGGCTGGCTCGGCAACTCCATCATGCGGTCCAAAGCCGCCACCAGATTGGCCATCTCGCTCATGTCCAGAAACAGGAAGATCTCCCCCTCGATTTCATGCTGGGCCACGCCGAAACTGGCTCGAGCCAAAATCACGCGAACGCCCGGTTCAATTTGTTGGGCTCCCAATCGCGTGGGCAGTCCACCCTGCTCGCTGTAGTAGGGGATCGAAAACGAGATCCGCCCCTGCGACAGGTTCGATATCGACCCCACCACCCCGTTGAGGATGATATTCCCGGTTTCTTCGAGAGTGGCCGCGCGAATGCCGTCGACGTCCGGGTTGGATCCTTCATCGCCGGTCAAAAGGGCGACCAGCTTGACCGCCCCGTCGTAGGGGAGCAACAGCGCCACGTGGCCCCTGAGCGGACCGGAGAACGCCAGTTGCACCGATGCCACGCGGCCCCAGTGAAAGGCGCCCACCCGCACGCGAGCTTCCTCGAGAGCCAGGACTTCGACCTGGGGAACCCGCAACGTGATCGGCGTTCCCACCATCTCGTTCAGCGAGCTCGCGGCATAGCCCACGCCGATGTTGATGACCTCTTTGAGAGTGTCCAACTGCAATTCGGTCAGAAACATGTTCAGGACCGCCCGCCCATGGCGCCGGACAGCGCGGAGCGCAGCGCGTTCCCGTCCACCGGCTTCTGCACAAAAGCCACCGCGCCGAGCTGCTCGCACCTCTCGCGCGTGCTCTTCTGAATATCCGCCGTCAGAACCACGACGGGCGTCTGGATCTGCCGCCGCTGAATTTCCGCCAGCAGCGCGAAACCATCCAGTCCGGGCATCACCAGATCGGTCAGTATGCAGGCGAATTCCTGTTGCTCGATCGCCTTTACGGCGGTCGCGCCATCAATAGCCTCCACCAGCCTGTAACCATTGCCCTGCAACGCCTGCCGGATCAACCGGCGTTGGAACATCGAGTCGTCCACGACCAGAACCGGTGGTCGTTCGTTTGTCTCTGCCATGAGCCTTCTTCTGCATCCCTCGGGTACCGCGCGAAGCCGCCATCGAAAGGTTCTTCGTACAGTTCACTTTTGCATATCGGCCGCAAATGCCCAGAACTTTACACCCGCGCCACGTGGCGGATTTCTTTTGGGAGCTGTCGCCACGAATTCAGTGCGGGTATTCCCTTGGCGAGGCCCGGAGAAGAAGACTGGCTCGCCTGGCCCAAACGCGGTTCCCGGCGGACGCCAACCTGAAGTGCGCCTCGCGAATTCCCGCCAAAGTATTGAAAAGAACAGCGAGCAGGATTGGGTTGAGAATCCGCGCGCCTGTCTGCGGTAACCAGCTTAAGCGCCGCCAAACAGCCCTGTTACTGTGAAGCCACAGTGGGGGAAATACCCCATCCACGTACCGATTTTCGTAGCAATAGGGTGTTCGCCGTATTAGATTTCATATTTAAATGTATTAATACCTCTTAAGCTATTACGAATATTGGCTGCACCGGAATGGTCCCAAAGCTGCAACAAGGGACACTTCCAATATCGTGGACGACTGTCCGGATAGATCCCCCAGATTTTCCGAACATCGACGGCAATTTTGACCAAGCTCATCACTTGGCAGGAGAACAATTACGTGAAATCCCGTTTTTTCCCTATATGTGTGCCTGTCTGCCTGCTCGCTTTGGCGGCCGGGCAGCTTTTCGGTCAAGCCATCAGCGGTGACGTCACCGGCGTCATTTCGGACAGGAGCGGCGGCGCTATCCCCGCTGCGACCGTCATCGCCCAGAATGACGCGACTGGCGTCAAAACCACGACATCGACTAACGCGGAAGGCGTCTACCGGCTCAGCAACCTGCCGGTCGGCGATTACGTGATCACCGCCTCGGCCAAGGGGTTCACCACGGCGAGCGTGAACAAGTTTCGCGTCCAACTGAGCACGGTGGTCACGGGCAACATCACCCTCGACGTGGGCACTACGGCTACCAGCGTTGAAGTCAGCGCCGCGGCGGCCGCCATCGACACCACCACCGCGCAGTTGCAGACCACGTTTGAAGCCAGGCAGACGCTCGATCTCCCCGGTGCTGCAAACAGCAATGGCGCGGGCATCTGGAACCTTAGCCTGATTGGCGCGGGCGTCGCCTCGCAGGGCGGCGTTGGCCAGGGCACCGGCCCGGCGATCGCCGGTCAACGGCCCGAGGATAACACGTTCAACCTGGATGGCGTCAGCAACGTAAATCACTACACCACAGGCCCCCTGGTTTATACGTCCAACGAGGCTGTGGCGGAAGTATCGCTCCTGCAGAATCAGTTCAGCCCCGAATTCGGCGGCGCTTCCGGCGGCATCTTCAACGCCGTGGTCAAGAGCGGCGGCAACAGCATTCACGGCAGCGTTTACGAGTACCTCCAGAACCGCAATCTGAATGCCGTCGACGCCCTCGACTGGACTCAGGGCTTGACTTCGCTGCCCCGCTATGACAATAACCGTCTCGGCGCCTACATCGGCGGCCCCATCAAGAGAGACAAGCTCTTCTACTTCGGCAATTTCGAGTACAATCCGATAGGACAATCAGCCGTTCCAGGAGCTCCCCTCTGGGCGCCTACTTCGGCCGGAATGTCGCAACTTGCCAGCATCCCCGGCGTGGCCAAGAATAATCTTAGCTGGTTCCAAAAGTGGGTGCCTGCCGCGGCTACCAACGACGAAGGCACAATTAACGTGGGCGGCCAAGCGGTCCCGATAGGGAGTCTGTCCTTCGCGTCGCCGACTTACTCCAACAGCTACAATGCGGTCGTCGCCATCGACTATAGCATCAGTGACAAGGACCAAGTGCGCGGCCGCTGGATCTACAACAAATATAACGGTCTTGATACCGCGGCAGCCTTGTCTGCATTTTACGAGCCCGCTCCCAACGATAACTACCTGTATTCGGTCTCCGAATTCCACACCTTCACGCCGACTCTCCAGAATGAGTTCCGCGCTTCGTTCAGCCGGAACTTCAACAGTATTCAGGTTGGAAGCCAGACATTCCCGGGCATGAGCGTGATCCCCAATCTGACCATCGATGAGTTGAACAGCCTTCAGATCGGTCCCGATCCCAATACCCCATCCGGCTCCATCCAGAACCTGTTCCAGATCCAGGAGAATGCCACCAAGATCGTCGGCAAGCACACCATTAAAATGGGGTATCACTTTACCGACGTGATCCTCACCAACTACTTCATTCAGCGTGTACGCGGCGATTACGAATACAGCACGCTGCAGCAGTACCTGTTCGACCTGACGCCGGACGTGTTGGGGGAGCGCAGTGCCGGCCCCACCAGCTATCCCTGCGGCTTCCTGGAGAATGAAGCCTTCTTCAACGACGATTACCGCATCCGGTCCAATTTTACGATTAACCTGGGATTGCGCTATGAGTACGTGACCATCCCGGTGGTGTCCCGCTACCAGATGTACAGCGCGCCCGCCAACGTTCCCGGCGGGATCACATTTAATGAGCCGCAGCCAAGCGCGGATGAGTGGTCTCCGCGCATCGGTTTCGCGTATTCGCCCGGGAGGGCCGGCGCCTGGTCGATCCGTGGCGGATTCTCCCGCGCCTTCGATCCGACCTACGCCAACCTCAGTTCCAACGCGGCCCCGCCGTACTTCCAGCAGACCAACGATGTGAATCTGTCCAGCAACGCTCCCGGCTTCCTGGCCGGCGGCGGTTTGCCCGGCACGCCAGTCGCCCTGCCCACCAGTCCCGCCGCGGCGCTGGGGTTGGTCAGTTCCTATACCTTCGGCGGTAAGCGCCCCTACGGTCTGAGCTGGAATATGGGTGTCCAGCGCGTGTTCCACCACGACTACACTTTCGAAGCGCGTTATGTGGGCACCAAGGGTGTGCACCTCTGGAATCAATCGCGGCTAAATATCGACTCCCTCGTAAGCCCGACCAATTACATTCCCACGTTCTTCAGTATGCCGTCGCCTTCCACATTCGCTTCCCTTACCAAAACGTTGGCTCAGGTGAAGAGCTACATCGTGCCCGGCGGCACGGCCGACCAGCCCTACAATTCTCTGGCAACTCTGGGCTCGGACGCCGCGATCGTCGCTTATGCGCCTCAGGCATACTCCTCGTATAACGGCATGGCCCTTCAACTTACCAGGAGATTCACCAATAACTTCCAATATGTGGCCGCCTACACGTGGAGCCATATGTTGGATGACGGCACGGCGACGAACTTCTCCACTTACCTGACGCCGCGCCGCGCGCAGGATTTTCAAGACCTGCGCGCCGATTGGGCGTCCTCCGCGCTGGACCACCGCCAGCGCTTCACCTTCACCCCGATCTACGACTGGAAGGCCTTCAAGAACAGTAGTTGGTTCCTGAAGAATCTGGTGAGCAACTGGACGTTGTCCGGTACATACACCTACGAAGCCCCTGAGTTCGCGACAGTTCAGAGCAATGTCGACTCCAATCTGAACAACGATAGCGCCGGTGATCGCGCCATCATCAACCCCGCCGGCAGCTCGGACATCGGTACGGGTGTTACAGGTTACAACGCCCAGGGGCAGGCGGTCGCGAGCGGTAGCGGCACGATCGTGGCCTATGTTGCCAATAACTCCAACGCGCGCTATATCGTGGCGCAATCGGGCGCGCTCGCCAACGGCGGCCGGAACACCTTCCCGCTGCATCCGACCAATAACATCGATATGTCCGTGAAGAAGCGGTTTGCATTAGGCGAAACGCGCTCCTTCGACATCGGCGTTCAGCTCTACAACGCTCTCAATCACGCGCAGTTCACTGGCAGTCACGTGAGCGACGTAGGTTCATACGAGCAAATCAGCAGCCGTCAGGATCTGGTTCCGAGCAGTCCCGAGTTCGGCCGCTTCGACCAGTTCTATACCAGCAACTCGCGCACGCTGCAGTTGGCGGCTCACTTTACCTTCTAACCGCGGCGCAACTTTACCGCAAACGGCGGCGGGACCCGGTAGCGGGTTCCGCCGTTTTTTTTGTTCATTCACCTGAACAGGATCTTCCCCCTGTGGAGCGGCCACTCGTGGCTGCCACGTCCCGACTCGTCGGGACGCGCTCTCCCGGTGGCGCGGCAACGCGCTGGGATGGGTCACGGCATGGCAGGCAAAAGTGTCGGCACGAATGCCCGCTCCACGTTTGGAGCTACCCTGGAAGTTGAACTTCCAGCGTCTCGAAGAATACCGCCCGTGGTGGGCTCGCATCCGGCCCACCGTGCACTACCTGCTCGAAATCGAGGCGCACGTGTTTGCCTTGGCCATTGGCGCCAGCGTCCTGCTGTCGTTCTTTCCGTTCCTGATGGTGATGCTCGCCATCTTCCGCGACGCGCTCCATTGGAATGGCGCGGTGGGCGCGATTTACCTGGCAGTGCGCGACGTCTTCCCCGGCAACTCGGGCGCCGTGGTGGTCCAGAACCTGCAGCCATGGATGGTGCCGCATCTGAACTGGACTTCCATGTTCCTGCTGCTGGTCACTTCCAACGGCATTTTCGAGCCGCTGGAAGTGGCTCTCAATCGCACCTGGGGCGTCACCCAAAACCGCAGCTATTGGAAAAACCAGGTGGTCAGCCTGGGCATGGTGTTCGCCTGCGGGGCGATCGTGTTGCTGTCGCTCAGCTTGTCCGCGCTGAGCGCCGAGTGGGCTACCTCGTGGCTTGGCCATGGGACCCTTGCCGCCTGGCTCACCATGCTGTTGACCAAGCTGGCGGCGGTGCCGCTCACCGTTCTGGGGTTGTTCCTGATTTACTGGCTTCTTCCCAATCGCAAGATCGACGCCGCCCGCGTCGCTCCCGTGGCGATCTGGGTCGGGGTGGTGCTGGAAGGGCTGAAGTATGTGAACATGGTGACGCGCTCTTTGATCGCTTCAAAGCTCGACAGGGAATATCACATGTTCCAATACTCCGTGACGATTCTGCTGGGAAGTTTCGTGGCCGCCATGGTCGTGCTGGCCGGCGCGGAATGGACTGCCCGCCGCGACCGGGTAGACCCATTAGCGAAGGAGTAATCGCCATGACGGATTGGAAAGCTCTGGCTCAGGCCGCCGGTTTGGCGGGCGAACGCGTTACCGGGCCGCTTGAAACCATCGAAGCCGTTTTTCGTCCGTTGACGGAAAACCTCCCGCCGGAACTGGAACCCGCCTGCACATTCGATCCGGAGGAGACCGCAGGTGGCTAGCCGATCCAGGGGTTTCGCGGTTCGGGCGCGGAAACCGCTCCCTAACGGTCGCGCCTCGGTTATGGGCACCGCGCGTTTGCAGTTATTTACCGAGCCGCGACCGTCAGGGAGCGGTCGACTAGGACGGACCTCCCCAAGATCGGATAAGCACCAGGAGCCCGTCACGTGACCATCCTCGGAGCTTCCCGCTCCCTCCGCGCCCATTCGGCGACCTCCGTCGATCTGGCCACGGCCGCGCTTGCACGCATCGAGCGGCTGGACCCGTCGCTGCGGGCGTTCCTCACCCTTACCGCCGACCGCGCCCTGGCCGATGCCCGCCGCGCCGATGCCGAATTGGCCGCCGGCCGCGACCGTGGGCCGCTGCATGGAATCCCGATCGCCGTAAAAGATCTGTTCGCCATCGCCGGAGTGCCCAACACCGCCGGCTCGCTGGTGTATCGGAATCGGGTGCCGGCTTTCGACTGCGCCGTGGTGGAACGGCTCATCCAGGCCGGCGCGGTAATGCTAGGTACGCTCAACATGCATGAGCTGGCCTACGGCATTACTTCCGCCAACCCGCATTTTGGCGCCGTGCGCAATCCCTGGAATCCGGATCGCAGCCCCGGCGGATCGAGCGGCGGCTCGGGCGCGGCGGTGGCGGCCGGTTTGGTTTTCGCCGCCATGGGCAGCGACACGGGCGGCTCCATCCGCATCCCGGCATCCTTCTGCGGCACGGTCGGATTGAAGCCCACCTACGGCCGCGTCAGCCGCTACGGCGTGCTGCCGCTGGGGCACACGCTGGACCATATGGGACCGCTCGCGCGCACGGTACGCGACGCCGCGATCATGGTGAACGCCATCGCCGGATTCGATGCGCGCGACCCGGCTTCCTCGCGCCGGCCGGCGGAGGATTTCATCCCACCCGAAGGCTCGAGCATTCGCGGCCTGCGCATCGGTTTTGCCGAGAGCTTCTTCTTCGAGCGCATCGAGCCCGGCGTGGATTCCGCGGTGCGCGCCGCCATGGCCCGCGCCGAAGCGTTGGGGGCGCAAATGAGGCCGGTGCGCGTCCCCGACCCGGCTGCCATCAACGCGGTTGGCCAGATTATTCTTCTTTCCGAAGCCGCGGCCGTGCTCGAACCCTACCGCAAGCGGCGCGAGCTGTTTGGCGCCGACGTGCTGGCGCTGCTCGATCAGGGCAGCCTGGTCCCCGCCACCGATTACATACAGGCACAGCGCATCCGCCGCTTTATGCAGCGGAGCTTCGCCAAGGTCTGGGGCGAAGTGGACTGTCTGATCACGCCAACTACCGCCATCACCGCTCCGCCGATCGGCCAGGCCACCGTAACCGTCGGCGGCGGCGACGAGCCCGTTCGTCCCGCGGCCACCAGAATGTCGCGCCCCTTCAATGTTCTCGGCTTGCCGGCCTTGTCGATTCCCTGCGGCCTCGATGCCAGTGGTCTGCCGGTCGGCCTGCAGATCGCCGGCCCTCCATTTGAAGAAGCCCGCCTGCTCCGGGTTGGAGCCGCGCTGGAGGATTCCGGGATCAAGCTTTCAAACACACCGGCGCAGGCTGACCGGTGATGGGGTGCGCAACCGATCCGGGGACTTCGCGGTTTAGGTGCGGAAACCGCTCCCTCGTCGCGGTCGCGGCTCGGCTATGTGCGCCGCGTGTTTGCTGTCCCTTACCGAGCCGCGACCGCGAGGGAGCGGTTGATGGGGACTGTCTCTTCCAGATTGGCTAGTTAAGCGCCCCGCTGACCGCTGAAAGCTTGCCAGCCGTGTTGTATCCTGGAGGAAAATCGGTAAGGTAGGCCATTGTGCGGCTGGGACGGCGCGAACTCGCAGTAGTGTGGCTCGCGCTCCTGTGCGGCGGGCTGCTGGATGCCCAGATGAACCTGGGCGGGCGGGTGATCGACGAAACCGGCACCGGGATTGCCGGCGTGGCCGTGGAGTTTCGCGGGGCATCCGCCAGCAGTGCCACATCCACGGACTCGGCCGGGAATTTCCGGCTGACGCTGCCTGCCGCGGGCGAATACGAAATCCGCGCCGTACGGCAGGGGTTCTATGTATTCCATGAAGCCGGCCGGCTGCTGGACGCGGACACCGAACACATCACCATCGTGTTGAACCATCAGCAGGAGTTCTCCGAGCGCGTGGACGTGAATGCTTCGCCGCCGGTGGTGGATCCCGTTCAGCCCGCCGACCGGCGGGAAGTAGACAATACCGAGATGTTGAACGTCCCCTACGCGGCCCCGGAGGACTATCGCAACGCCCTGCAACTGTTCGACGGGGTGGTGCAGGATAACGGCGGCCGCTACCACCTGAACGGCGGCGATTCCAACCAGGTGAACTACACCCTCGACGGTTTCAACATTTCCAATCCGGTGACCGGGCAACTGGATGCGCGAATGAATATCGATAGCGTGGAATCGATTGCGGTGGAGAGCAGCCGGTTCAGCGCGGAAAACGGCCGCGGTTCGGCCGGTACGCTGGCACTGACCAGCCGCATGGGCGACGACCACTGGCGGTTTTCCGCCGTGAATTTCTTCCCCGGCGTTTCCACCGAGGGCGGGCTCCACATCAATGAGTGGACTCCGCGAGTGCAAGTTTCCGGCCCTATCAGGAAAGGCCGGGCGTGGTTCCACAACGGCATGGACGCGTTCTACCTGGTGGACCTGGTGCATGGGCTGCCGTCCGGCCAGAACCGCACCCATGGGCTGGCGGTAACCGACTTGACCCGGGTGCGGATCGACCTCGCGCGCGGCAATATTCTGACCGCCGGCCTGCTGGCCGATCTGGGCGAGACTTCGCGCCTGGGCTTGAGCTTCGTGAACCCGGCCGAAACCACCACCAATATGAGGCAGGGGTTATTTGTCGGCAGCGTTCGCGATCAGCAGTATTTCGCGGGAGGGGCGCTGGTGGAATTCGGATTCGCCGATACGCGCGGCCTCGCCCGCTATCTTCCGCAGGGCGACCAGCTCTACCAACTGACGCCTCTCGGCACGGCCGGCAATTACTATATTTCCACCGACCAGCACTTCTACCGCCAGCAGGGGCTCGCCACTCTGTTTCTGCCGGCGTATCGCTGGCACGGAACGCACCGGCTGAAAGCGGGGCTCGATTTCGAACGCGAGTCGTTCCATCAGTGGACGGTGTTCAACCCTTACGAAGTGCTGAACGCCGACCAGACGTTGGCCCGTTACGTCACTTTCGTGGGCGGCCCTTTTCAGACCGGCAATAATTTCGAAGGCGGGCAATACCTGGAAGATCACTGGAGCCCGCGCGACGGCCTGACGATCGAAGCTGGCGTGCGGGCCGAATGGAACGAGATTGTGCGGGAGCTCGAAACCGCGCCGCGCCTGGCGGCATCCTGGGCGCCGCTAGCGCTGGGCGGGACCAAGCTCTCGGCCGGTTGGGGCTTCTATTACGACCCGATCTATCTGGGCGTCGTCACCACCCCGCCGGGACAGGCCAGCCTGGCTACTTTTTATAATCCCGACGGTAGTGTGTCGGGCCCGGTGGAAACCCAATTTGCCGTAAACCGGAACGCCCTCAAGACGCCCTATTACCGGGTGGCGAGCATGGCGGCCGAGCGCAAGCTTTCGGCCAGTTTTACCGGCCGCGTCGAGTTCATGAACCGGACCGGCGACCACGGATTCTCGTTTGTGCCGCCGACGCCGTCGCCGAACGATCTGTTCCTGAACGGCGCTACGTTCAACCTGGGCAATTCCCGCCAGGACCGCTACGACGCGGTTACCTGGAGCGTGAAGCGTTCTTTCTCCGGCAAGTTCGAATGGTCGGCGGGGTACACGCGCTCCTCGGCGCGTACCAACGAGGCGGTGACCTATAGCTTGGCGAACCCCATCTTCGCGCCGCAGATGCCGGGGCCGCTTGGGTGGGATGCGCCCAACCGAATCCACGCGTGGGGATGGGCGCCGCTGCCCAAAGGCCGGCTGCCGCGGCGCCTGCAGTTTCTGATCGGCGATACCTCGGCCGCTTACCTGGTGGAGTACCGCACCGGGCTGCCGTTCAGCGCCGTCACTCAGGAAGGTTTCGTGAATGGGCCGGTGAACTCCCTTCGCCTGCCCGGTTACTTCGACGTCAATCTCCATTTCGAACGCAAATTTCATGCCATGCATTATTTGTGGGCCTGGCGCGTCGGCATGGACAACCTCACCAACCACCTGAATGCCAACACGGTCAACAACGTGGTCGGTACCCCCGAGTATCTGAGCTATGGCCGCGGGCAGGCGAGGGCCCTGGCTGTGCGTTTGCGGCTGCTGGGCAGGAAATAGGCGCGGCGATGATCTCTCCGCCCATTCCACCGTCTCTCACCGGGCTGGGCGCCCGGCCGTTCTCGTTCTATCCGGCGATCGGCAATATCCGCCACAATCAGTGGATCTACCGGCGCGCGAGCTGGTCGGAGATTCTGGTGGTCAATTGTCGCACCGGCGAGGAGATCTGGGTGCCGCGGCAATTCGTGGGAGAGATTTCCGCCGTAAACGACCCGGTGGTGATCCTGGGCCTGACGCGCGAGCTCGAATACCGGGACGGCGCGGTGACCCCTGTCGAGCGCCGCGTGATTGAAATGCCGGTAGCGGTGGGCGGAAATCGCGGGCTGGCGGCGGTGCCGCCGGCGGATCGCAAGCGCTCGCGCCCGGCTCCGGTGATTGGCATCCGGCTGGAATCCCCGCGCCGGCGTTGGCTGAAGTGGCTGGGTGGCGCGCTGGCTTTTGCCATTCTGATCTACGTGCTGCTGGCCAACGCCCTGCGGCGATGACCTCAAAGTTGCACAAAAATGCACAAATCCGGCCCGCGTCCAACCCCAACGTGGCGCACGCACTCCTGGCCGCGTCGAGAGTTAGACTAGACTCCGAACTCTCCAGGAAGCTCTGCGCAACCCATTGTAAACAAAGAGTCGGGTGACGCGAGGTTCCTGACGCCAGAGACGATCCCGCCAGGGACCGTCCCCCGCTCCTGATGTCATGTCACCTCGGCATTTTGAGCGGCCAAGGGAAAATGACCTGACCCAGCGGTGGGACAGACGATCGTTTTTTGTCGTCTGTCAGGCTGTTAGGGCCTGGCGAGGGGCCGACAGACCACGAAAA
>Ga0182016_10000245_pt1 | contig 67587 bp, 64 predicted proteins | sample 712S2MmetaG_FD_120491 | JGI IMG/M metagenome (GOLD analysis project Ga0182016, IMG submission 120491) | Permafrost microbial communities from Stordalen Mire, Sweden - 712S2M metaG | ecosystem: Environmental > Terrestrial > Soil > Wetlands > Permafrost | place: Sweden: Stordalen | collected...
CCGATCACGCCACCCGCGACGGCTGCCACGAAAGCAAATACCCCAGCCACGAATGCCGCGAGGACAAACGCGCTGGAGGCCTGAATCCGTCCCAATGTCTCGACTACAGGTTTCATTGAGTTCACGGCAGCACATTACACCCACGTGGGCCTGAGTTCCATAGTAACTGTCGAAATCAGGAAATTACACTAAGTGCAAATTTACTGACCGGAAAACCTAGAAGGGAGAAGAAGACCGAGAACAACGGGTGGGGGCGCCCGCGCCACATCGGTAGTGCCACGGGCTCAGTTTTGGGTGGGGTAGATCAGGATTTTGCTGGCTTGGCCAGTTTTCAGGCGGTCCATGGCTTTGGAGAAGTCTTTCATCGGAAGGTGGTCGGTGATTACGGGGCGGAGGTCGAGGCGTCCGGTCTTCAGTAATGCGGTCATCTGATACCAGGTCTGATACATGCGGCGTCCGTTGATGCCTTGAATGGTGATGCCTTTGAAGATGATGTCTTCGGAGAAGTTCAGCGGGATGGGTTTTGAGGTGAGTCCGAGAAGAGAGATGCGGCCGCCACGGCGGACGATGTCGAAGGCGGTGCGAATGGCGTCGGGATGTCCGGCCATTTCGAGGACGACGTCGACGCCGAGGCCTCCGGTTTTTTCGGCAACGATGGCGCGAACGTCTTCTTTGGACGGATCGAGGGCGTAGTCAGCGTGCATTTTGGATGCGAGTTTGCGGCGGTGCTCGTTGACTTCGATTGCGAAAATCGTCGAGGCGCCGACGGCTCGCGCTACGGCGATGGAGAAGAGTCCGATGGGGCCGCATCCGGTGACAGCGACGGTTTTGGCGGCGATTTCTCCGGCTAGAACGGTGTGGACGGCGTTGCCGAGCGGGTCGAGGATGGAGGCGTATTCTTCGGGGATGGCGGGATCGAGTTTCCAGATATTCGATTCGGGGATGACGACGTACTCGGCGAAGGCTCCGTTGGTATCGACGCCGATAATTCTTACGCTCTGGCAGATGTGAGCTTCGCCGGTGCGGCACTGCACGCACTTGCCGCAGGCCACGTGCATTTCGGCGGAGACGAAGTCTCCTTCTTTGACGCTGGTGACTTCATCGCCGAAGGCGACGACGGTGCCGCAGAATTCGTGTCCGGGAATGAGCGGAGGATGAATGCGTCCCTGGGCCCAGCGATCCCACTCGTAGATGTGAAGGTCGGTTCCACAGATGGACGCGACTTTTACCTTAACCAGAACATCGTTACGGCCGTAGGTGGGAATTGGGACTTCGCGGATCTCCGCGCCCGGCGCGGCTTCTGGCTTGACCACGGCGAGCATGGTCCTGGTCTTACTGGGCATGAAGCCCCCTTATAAGTGCGGAATGAGAAGCACAAACGGTCTATTCTACACCGCGGTTTGTGTGAGTGCCGACGGTGCGGAAGGCGGATGGGGGGCTCGATTTGGGGAGCGTCGACCACCAAGGACGCGAAGGTCCACGAAGGAAATCAAGGCGGAAAGCTTGTCCCTAAGCGCTCGGTCGATACGATCAGAAATTACTTCCCGACGACTGTGGACTGTTCGGCCTCGAGGAGCCACTGGCCGTCGCGTTTCACGAAGACGTCGGTTTGGCGGGTGACGCGACTCTTGACTTGTCCAGCCTCGCGCACGCGGATGGTGAACTTGGCGCTCGCGATGGCGGTGTCGCCGTAGATGTGGATGAGAAGGTCCGGAGGTTCCATTTCCATGACGATGATCTTGCGCTTGAGGTCGCGCAGAGCGGCCATGGTTTCTTCTTTGTTCTCGACCTGACCGTTGTCTCGGGTGTGCAGATAGTCGGAGGCGAGATGCCTGGCGTATTCGTCCCAATCGGCTTGAACGATGAGTTCGGGCAGCTTTGACTCGAGAGCTTTGATTTCGGCTTCGGCGGGGGGATTGGCGTCGGGGCGAATGTCAGGCCGTTGCGCGGCGAGCACGGCGCACAAGGCGAATAGAATCGCGGTGGTGAAAATAGATCGCATGGATTCGTCTCCGGAACTAAAGAGAAGGTGCCACGGATGTTGGGCCAGAAAGGTCAGCCTTTAGCTCCAACCGAATGCCGCCGATTTTTCGAGCAACCAAGTTATAGACCCACGCTGTGAAGGCTCCCATGAGAAAGCCCATGACGCCATAAATAAAGGGTGCGAGAAGCCCCAGAAGCAAGAGCGCGATTCCCGGCGCTTTCGGCGAGTTCTGGACGAACATCAGGCTGCCGAAGCCTAATAGAAGGAATGGTAAGAAAATCAATCCAAGACAACCGTAAATGGTGCCCATCATCTTGGCGCAAGACATGACATCGACGGAGCGCAGCGAGTACATGCTTTCCTTTCGAGACGACGCTCAATAATCTACACGATTGTCGAATCGCAAGCGACGCGGAAGCCGTAGTCGGCGTACTGAAATGATGGGGGAATGCTGGAGCGGGCGGCGCAGCGCGACATTTTGATGTGGTGGCGCCAGGAGCCTCCGCGGGAGGCGCGGCGGACGCCGGTTTCGGGGCCTCGAGGATTGCGATCGGGAGAGACGGAGTAGTAGTCAGGCGCGAACCAGTCGCTGCACCACTCGTGTACGTTGTCGCACATATTGTAGAGGCCGTATGGATTCGCGCTGGCGAGGCCGACGGGCTCGGGGCCGGTGATCCAGGAGCGGGCACAGCGATCGGCGTATCCGGGAAGAGATGGCGGAGGATTGTTGCCCCAGGGGTAGAGTGCAAGTTCTTCTTCGCGACCGGCGCGCGAGGCGCGCTCCCATTCGGCCTCGGTGGGCAGGCGAAAGGGCTGGCGGGAAATTGCGCTGAGCCAATCGCAGTAGGCGACGGCCTCGAACCATGACACTCCGACGACGGGCTGGTCGGGACGATTGAAAGCGGGGTCGGTCCAGAAGGGCGACGGTGGAGAGGCGGTGTCGCGCAGGAAATGGGAGTAAAGGGTGTTTGTGATTTGGAACGGAGCTAGGAGAAATTCGTCGATCCAGACGCGGTGGACGGGTTTTTCGTTGTCCTGTGCGGAATCGCAGCCCATCTGGAACCATGAGGCGGGGATGCGGACGAGGGCGGGAATGCATTCTTCAACGGCTAGCCGCGCATAGAGGACGGTCGGTTGCATTTGTTCAAAGGGCGCGGAGGGCGCGGACTACCTCTTCGATTTTATTGTGTTGAAACAAGCGGATGGCGGCGATTCCGGCGGCTCCGGCGCGGAGACAGGATTCGGCGTTGTTGAGGGTGATGCCGCCGAGGGCTAGAACGGGGATCTTGGCGCGGCAGGCCTCCTGCAAAGCCGTGAGTCCGGTGGGCTGGGATGCGGGAGATTGATGCTTGCCAAAGACGGGGGCGAAGACGGCGAAGTCGGCGGCTTCGGACTGGGCGCGCACGACGTCTTCGATGGAATGGCAGGAGGCGGCGATGAAGAAGTGGTCGGTGGCCGGTGGGCGGTGGGCAGTGAGGTCGAGAAGTTTGCGGATGGCGCTGGGCGGGATGTCGTCGGCGCGGAGGTGGACGCCGTCGGCGTGGGCGGCCAGGGCTACGTCGGCGCGGGAGTTGATGAGGAGGCGAGTACGGGAGCTTATGTTTTTTTCTCGGTCGGCGGTTGTGGGTGGCAGGGAGCGCAAGGCGGCTACGGCTTCTGTCGCCAGCGCTTCGAGATCGCGGGCGCTCAAATCTTTTTCGCGGAGTTGGATGTAGTCGACTCCGGCGTGGGCTGCTTCGGTGATCTTTTGGAGCAGAGCGCGGCGACGTTCCTGTTCGTCGCCGCGAAACTGGGTACGGTCGGTGACGTAGTAGAGCTGGCAGCGATTGGCCATCGCTCCCAGCGTACTACGGCAACGCCGGTCATTTCTTGTCGACCATTGCGGGTGCGGTTGCTGCCGATGCTGGTGAGCCTTCTGAAGTTTGGGAAAGAGTGGGCTCGTGGGTGGTGAACAAATTCAGGTTCTCGGCCTTCCAGCGCATGGCGGCGAAGATGCGGTTGCGTCCGCTGGGATGGTCGAAGAAGATAAATTCTTCGATGGGACCGGGATCCATCTTGCGATATTCGCCGAGATGGATGGCGGCCTGGGCGAAGCCGTCGGGCTGGCGAGCTGCGTTGAGCCCGAACATGTCGGCTTCCTTTTCCTGGGTGCGGATCATCGTGTTATCGATGGGATTGGCGATGAAGCCCCAGAGGGAGAACATCAGCACAACGAGCGGGAGCACGGCCGTGTCTCCGACGCCGCGAATCTGCCATGTCTCGCCCCAGCGCTGCAGCGACCAACCGAGCGCCCAGAACAGGAGGGCGAAGACCAGCACCGTCTCAATCAAGTTGAACATGATGAATTTGTAGATGTGGTTCATGACGTAGTGGCCCATCTCGTGTCCCATGACGGCCTGGATTTCTTCCGGCGAACCGCGGCGGATGAGGTTGTCATTGAGCGTGATCCGCATGGTATTGGCGAATCCGCTGACATTGGCGCTCATGCGCGTCGATTGCCGGGAAGCATCGACGGTGTAGACATTCTGCGCGGGGATGCCGTTGGCCCTGGCCATGCTCAGAATGGGATTGACGATCTTTGGATTATCGAGAGGCGTGACTTTGTTAAAGATGGGCAGAATGTAAACGGGGTAGATAAGCACGCCCAAAATCGTGAACAGGATGGTCACGACTGAGCCCCAGATCCACCAGGTGCGCGGGAGGCGGCGGACGATACCGAACAGAGCCACCACCAAGAGGCCGCCGATCACGAGCGCGACACCGAGACCCTTGAGCTGATCGAGCAGCCAGGGGGCGAAGGTCTGGGTAGCGAGTCCGTACTTGTGTTCGCGGAAATAGTTTTCGTAAACCGTGAGCGGGAAAATCAGGACGCTGGTCAGCACGAGATATTGCACCCAGTAAACGAAGGTGTGCACGGGCTTGAAGCGAGTGACGCGTTCGGAGAGATCGCGCATGCGGGCGGACCAGCGCAGGTTCAGCAAGAGCAACGCGACGACGGCTCCGTAGAGAAAATCCCAAAGGATCATCCAATAGCCGCCTTCGAAATAGGCGTTGGAGCGGGCGGTCTTGTCTGGTGGAATTTGGGCGAGATAGGCATCGGTGGCGGCGGTGGCGTCGAAGTGCGCGGAGGGCTGTGCTTCGGGCGGCACCTGGACGACGGAGGGCATCTCGTTCGGTCCGGGGGGCTGAGCGAAGGCGGCAGGCGCCACGAACACAGCGCAGAGAAAAATCAGGCAGGAAAAGACTGCAAAGAGCGGGCGAGATCGCATCCGGTTTGTCTCCAGAAAAGTTTGCACCGTAAGTGTATACGGAGCGGGGCGGGGGAAGGTTCCGTTTGAGGGGGATTGGGGCAGCCTATTCCTTTACTTCTTTATTTCTTGGAGAGGGAAACGCGGGCGGGTGGCCCGCGTCCACACAGGCCGCATGCTTCACTGGGGTTAGGGGCGGGTTTTGGCGATTTCGGGGACGGCGGCTTCTCCGGTGCGCTTGGGCTGTTGCGCGCCGAGATGATGGCGGGTGAGACCTTCTTTCAGGAACTCGAAGCTTTCTTCGGGAGAGTCGGACATCTTGAAGAGATCGAGGTCGGAGGGCGAGATCACTCCCGAGTCGACGAGGGCATCGAAATTGATGATCTTCTTCCAATATTCGCTGCCGTAGATGACGATGACAATTTTCTTGGCCAGCTTTTCGGTCTGGGCGAGGGTGACGATCTCAAAAAATTCGTCGAGCGTGCCGAAGCCTCCGGGAAAAACGACGAGTCCCTTGGCCAGGTAGGCGAACCAGAACTTGCGCATGAAGAAATAGTGAAACTCGAAATTGAGAGAGGGCGTGATGTAGGGATTGGGATACTGCTCGAAGGGAAGGTTGATATTGAGGCCGATGGTTTTACCTCCCGCTTCATGGGCTCCGAGATTGGCGGCTTCCATGATGCCGGGGCCTCCGCCGGTGGTGACGACGAAGCGGTGGCGCTTGGCGGGAATCTGCGTGGACCATTCGGTAAGAAGGCGCGCGAGGCGGCGGGCGTCTTCATAGTAGCGAGCCATGTCGACGGCGGCTTCAGCGCGTTTCATGTCGAGGGCTTGCTGGGCTGGGGAAATGTCGACACCGCTGCCGCGCACTTCGGTCAAGCGGCTGGCAGCTTTCTCCTGGCTGTGGATGCGGGCGGATCCGAAGAAAACGACCGTGTCCTGGATCTGCTCGCGGCGAAAGCGCGAGAGCGGCTCGCTGTACTCGGACATGAGGCGGAGAATTCTGCCGTCGGGGCTGTTGAGGAAAGCCTGATTCTGATACGCCAAGGGAGCGGACTTGAGTTTTTGGTCAGACATAATTTATTGAGCGATTGAATCATTGAGACATTGAGCGATTGAAAATGTGAGGCGTTGAATCATTGGATCGATGGACAATGCTTCAATGGCTCAATGATTGAATGATTCAATTAAGATTCAGTCTTCTCGATATTGAATCGCCTCCCAGAATCCGATCCAGACGTTGAGTACGCCGAGGCCCGTGGCAATGCCGCGTACGAATCCGCTGGCGACGAGGTCTCGAAGCGAGGGATAGGGAAGGAGCAGAGGGTTGTCAGACCAGTCGGGACGCCACGGCACGATCATCAGCATGACTCCGAGAGTGGCGCAGAGGAAGACGAAAAAGAGCACTCCGATGCGGCGAAGCCAAAGGCGAGCGAGGGACAGCGGCGGATCGGGAACGAGTGCGGGACCGAGCGGGAGTGCAGCTTCCGCGGGAGATCGGAGATCGGGAACGCGGGTGGCGTCGCTGGCAAAGGGGAGCTTGGGGTCTGAAATCATTGCACGTGTCGTGTCCTGGTAAGGCCGTGTCGATGTGGCCGTGGGAGGGGCGCGGGAGCAAACGCATCCCGGGCACTAACTTCGAACCCACTTTGTGCATTCTACGACTTCAGAGCCTGTATGCGCTCGGAGACATCGCGATAATCGATGTTTGCGCCGTAAACGCTGGTGAAATAACGGAGTGCGGCGGGCTTGTCATTGGCGGTTTCGCAAGCAGAACCCAACTCGTAGTTGATGGCGACGCGCGCTTCGTCGTCGAGTCCTGGGAGCGCAAGCGCTTTCTCGTACCAGGGAATGGCGGCGTTCGGAACGCCCTTATCGAGGAAACACTGGGCCAGCCAGGTGTAAGTCTGGACAGGCTGAGCGAAGGGTTTGCCGCGCTCGATGGAATTGCAGACTTTCTGTAATTCGGCAATCGCTTCGTCGAGCAGACCCATTTCGCGGAAGGCTACTCCAAGGTTGTAATGCGTTTCAGGATCGTCGTCACCGGTGGCAACCTCTTCTTCCAGTTCCTGTTTTAACTCGCCGAACATTTCGGAAAGATCGACGCTGTCAGAGGCGTGCATCGCTTGCGCGCCAGCGCCCAGAGGACGCACGGTGGAAGGGCTGTAGGTCATGGCAGGAGCGGCGGCGGCTGCCGTGCCGGTTGCGGATGCTGCGACGACGGGCCGGGGAACTGGTGGCTGAGGAATTTCCATGTGGGCCACGGGCTCGGGCACGGGTTCGCGCTTTTTTGCAGGCGGCGGAGCAGCGGCACGTTTCGGCGCGACCGCCGGCCAGCTTGGCAGGGGCTGGCTTACGGGCGCCGGTGGGGCCGGAGCGTGAGGTTTGGCAGGTGCAGGGGTGAGCGGTGGCGCTTGCGGGAAAGAGTCTCCGAGCGAAGCTTCCAGATCGGCAACTAAGGAGTCGAGGTCGTCAGGCTTGGCGTGCACGGGTTCGGCGTGAGCGAGTTCGGCGTGAGCTGGCTCCGGTTGTTGCACTTCACCGTAGCCGGTTTCGAGTGCGGCCTCCGCAGGAATCTCGGCCTCATGAATGTCTTCGTCGCCGGCGTGTTGATAACCACCCATCAGATCGGGAGAAGCAGCGATCTCAGAGTCGTGCGTGGTATCGAGCTGGACTTCGAACTCGCTGGGCTCGCCGACCTGGAACTCGTGAGGCTCGTGTACGGGGGCGTCACTCGTCGTAAGTTCGGCAAGGTTGATTTCGTCTGCGCTGAGCTCGTCAGCATTGATTTCGGCAATTTCCGGCTCGGGTTCAGCTTGAGGCTGCCCGGCGCTTTCGAGGGCGGCACGCAAGGGATCGAGTATCTGAGCATCAGTGGTCAGAGATTCGAGCTTTTCGATTCCAGCGCGAGCCTGGTCGGTCATGAAGTGCTCGAGGTAGAAGCGCACTTCTTCGACCGTCTCGGCAATCTCGGGATTGTCGGAGGCATGGTCACTGGAATGACTGCTGGAAGCGGCGACTGGCGCGACTGGCGGAGGCTCGTCGATGGAGAGCGAATCCTCCCACTCGGAGGCTAAGTCGGTGGAGGAATCGTGCAGGGCGGGCGAGGGATCGGATTCTATGGCAAAGTCCGGCGTGTCGGAGGGCGCCTGAACGGTCATCTCTTCTACGGCAAACTCGGCAGGCTCGGATGGGACAGTGGCATGGGAGTCAGCGGCGACAGCCGTGGGCCAAGGAGCAGCAGGCGCGGCGGGCGCGGGGGCGCGGGGTGCCGGCCGAGAAGCGGATGGCGGCGGCGTTGTGGGACGCGCGGACTTTCGCGCGGGAGCGGGCGCGGCGGGTAACGGCACCGGCGGCGGCATCGTTTCGGCGGTTTGCTCGTAGCGGCCGGCTAATTCACCGTAGCGTACGGCTTCATCGGGATAGCCAGCGTCATGGTAAACGCCTTCCAAGGTGCGGCAGCAGACGGCAGCTTCGGTAAAGCGCTGGAATCGGTTATGAAGCGCGGCCAGCCGCTGGTTCAGGCGGGCATCACGCGGAGCAAGAGGCAGAGCGCCGAGCAGGGGTACGAGAGCCTTGTCCGGAAGATTGTAAGACAGAAATAAGTCGGCGTCGGTAACGGCCGAACGCACGGCGATGGCGACATGATCGGGATAAAACTGATCGATGACCGGGGCGGTCGCCTCCAATTCATCGACGATGACCGCGCCTTCTTCGGCGGTGATTCCGGTGGAGGGCGCATCGCCCGCCATCAGCGCCACGACCTGCTGATAATTCTGCTGGTGGAGTTGATTCTGCGGTTCGGTGGTGGCCAGCATCTGGTAAAGGTCGCGGGCGCGAGCCAGATTTCCGTCCTTGACGCAGGCATGCGCGAGGAGCTCGCTGACTTCGTTGACGTGAGTGCTCTCGCCGGCTTTGTTGAGCAGCAGCAAGACTGTATCGAGCGCACCCGCGTCGTCGCGCAGATGAGTGATCATGGAATGCAGGCTGGAGAGGAGTTTCGTCGAGTCGGTCGCGAGCAGGCGATCCGCATGCCGGGTGTAGATGTCGAGCGCTTCGTGATACTGACCGAGCCGGGCGCAGCCCTCGGCCATAGCAAACAAACCCTCGGGATCGTTGTGGACGGAGAGAAGCTTTTCAGCAATCGGGGCGGCCTGGGTCAGGTTGCCGATCTGGAGGTAGGCTTTCAGCAAATCTCGCAATCCCTCGGGATGAGAATCGAGGTCGGCAGCCTTTTCGAGGTATTCGATGGCGCTCTTGGGATCGTCGGCTTCGACGGCAGCCTTACCGCGCAGCAGTAAAACGTAGCTGTTGCCGGGGTCGAGGGTGAGCATGCGCTTCAGAACGTCTTCGGCGGCGGGTAGCGATCCGCGGGCGCGCAAGGCTTCGGCGGCGGCGCTGAAAATTTCCCACGCCTCTTTCTTTTTCCCTAGCCGGACATAAACCTCGGCGAGTTTGATGCGCATGGGCACATTTTCCGGGTCCATTTCGAGGACCTTCTGGAAAAGGCGCACGGCTTGTTCGAGATCGCCGTTCTTCATGAAATCTTCGGCGACTTGCAGATACTGGGCGCGGGCGTCGTTAAAAAGACCCTGCTGAGTGTAGAGTTCGGCGAGTTTCAAAGATCCGTCCACGCTCGGATGGAGCTTGGTGATCTTCTTGTACATCGCGATGCCTTTGACGGTGAAACCCTGGGCGGCATAGGCGTCGCCAACCTTCTTGAAACTTTCGATAGCTTTGACGCTGTCGCCGAGGCGGGCGTAGAGATCGCCGATGGTGTTGTTGACGGTGAGATCGTTCTCGTCGTGTTTAAGGATCTTGTCGTACTCAGCAATGGCGTTCTGCAGTTTGCCCTGCTGGACAAACTTTTCCGCGGCGCTGAGCACCTTCTGTTTATTGAAGCCAAAACCAAACGCCATAGGGTTTGCGGACTCCAGCCTATTGCCGCCGGGCGCGTGCGATTTCCGCAAGCGTACTAAGCGGGCCGATCTTCGCCGGGAGATTCCCAGCGAAACCCCACAAAACCGCGCGAGCGGGAAGGCGAGGTAATGTGATTGTAAGGCCGGGTACCCTAAGTCCGATGGTTACTGACGATTACCGGAGGTGATCGAAAGGGAGTGTACGTCCGGTTCCGGGAAAAACCCCTGCTGGACCCGTGGTGAACGTGCCGCAGGGCACGGAACGGCGTTGTTTCTAGTGTTTGGACTTTGTTTTCGAAGGACGACTCACTTGGTGCTTGGGGAATGGGGACGGCGTGCTTTCCAGCCAGCGCTGCCGTACTCCCGCGAGGAACTTCTGTTTGTCGGCCAGCATGAGTTGGACCAGAGCCGGGTTGCCGGTTTCTTCGTGGGCGGCGGCCCAGAGAACCAATTCGGTGAGCACGGGAGCGAGATCGATTCCCTTGGCGGTGAGGGTGTAGATCAGTTTTCGGCCGTCGGTTGGGTCGGGAGCGGGCGCGATGATGCCATACTCCGTCAGCATGCGCAAGCGATCGGCGAGAATGTTGGTCGCGATTCCTTCGTAGCATTCCATGAACTGCTTGTAGGATCGAAAGCCGCGGAGCATCATGTCGCGGATGATGAGGAGGGACCAGCGGTCGCCCAGCATCTCAACCGAAGCGTTGAGGGGGCACTCGGACCGGCGTTTGGGGCGGGCCATTTTATGGACTGACTCGCAAGATAAAAATATTCTAGATCATTACTTGCAAATCGCAAGCGATATTTGCTAGGTTGCTGTTAACACACGGGCGTTCCCTATTTGATCGGGCGGAATTGATGCCAAATATTCAGAAAATCACGCCTTTTCTCTGGTTTGACAGGCAAGCAGAAGAGGCAGCCAACTTTTACACCTCTATATTTAAGGACTCGAAGGTTCACAACGTGGCGCGCTACGGGGAGGCTGGTGCGGGACCGAAGGGGAGCGTCATGACGGTGACGTTCGAACTAGCAGGGCAGCGATTCATGGCGCTGAACGGCGGGCCGCATTATAGCTTTACGCCTGCGATCTCGTTCTTCGTGGACTGCGAGACGCAAGCGGAGGTCGACGAATTGTGGGACAAACTGTCAGCGGGCGGCAGGCAGGTGCAATGCGCGTGGCTGCAAGACAAGTTTGGGGTGTCGTGGCAGATTGTTCCGCGAGCGCTGATCGAGTTGATGCAGGATAAAGATCCGGTGAAATCGCAAAGGGTTTTTAAGGCCATGCTGGAGATGAAGAAAATTGATATCGCCGGGCTGCAACGGGCGTATCGCGGGGAATGAAATCCTACAAAAGGAGTGAGGGATGAGCCAGGTACGACTGCTTGTAGGGACACGTAAGGGAGCGTTCGTTCTTACAGCGGATGGCAAGCGGGAGCAGTGGGAGGTTAGCGGCCCGCACTTTGCGGGATGGGAGATGTATCACCTGAAAGGGTCGCCCGCGGATCCCAACCGCATTTACGCTTCGCAGTCGAGCGGATGGTTTGGGCAACTGATCCAGCGTTCGAACGATGGCGGGAAGAGTTGGGAGCCGGTGGGGAACAAGTTCGCGTATGACGGAGTTCCGGGCACGCACCAGTGGTACGACGGGACGGCGCATCCGTGGGAGTTCAAGCGGGTGTGGCATCTGGAGCCGTCGCTGAGCGATCCCGATGTGGTGTATGCAGGGATCGAGGATGCGGCGTTGTTTCAGTCGTCGGACGGAGGGCAAAACTGGCAGGAGCTTTCGGGATTGCGGGGACATGGGTCGGGACCGGGATGGCAGCCGGGGGCCGGTGGCATGTGCTTGCATACCATTATTCTCGATCCGAGTGATCCGGCGCGCATTTACATCGCGATCTCGGCGGCGGGGGCGTTTCGTACCGACGATGGGGGTGCGACGTGGCAGCCTATTAATAAAGGACTGTACTCCAAGTACATTCCTAATCCGACGGCCGAGGTTGGACACTGCGTGCACCACGTTGCAATGCATCCATCGCGTCCGGGGGTATTGTTTATGCAGAAGCACTGGGACGTGATGCGGAGTGACAACGCGGGAGATTCGTGGCAGAAGATCAGCGGGAATCTGCCGACGGACTTTGGATTTGTGATCGATGTTCACGCGCACGAGCCGGAGACGATTTATGTCGTCCCGATCAAGAGCGATTCGGAACATTATGTGCACGAAGGGAAGCTGCGTGTGTTTCGCAGCCGATCCGGCGGGAATGAGTGGGAGCCGTTGACGAAAGGTCTGCCGCAGAGCAACTGTTATGTTAACGTGCTGCGGGATGCGATGGCGGTTGATGCGATGGAGGAGTGCGGCATCTATTTTGGGACGAGCGGCGGGCAAGTGTATGCGTCCGCGGATGCGGGGGATAGTTGGGCTCCGATTGTGCGGGATCTACCGGGGGTGCTATCGGTTGAGGTGCAGACGCTGGGGTGAAAAGCGCGGTGTCGATGTTCAAAAAGGGCACGGACGTATCCATGCCCTTTTGTTAGTTAGCGTTGGTAGTGCTCACGTCGCGCGCCGTCGTAGTGACCGGTTGGAAGACAGCACTTCTTGAAATCTGTGGCCGGAACCGCTTGGACAGAGGTCATTCCTTCCCAGTTTCTCAAGGAGCTCTTTGTCGCTATGGACGACGCGGAAACCCGCGCTTGACTTTAGTCTCGGACGGGAATCCTTTACGGCGCTTGCTGCTCGGTTCGAACAAAAAATCGCTATTCACGGCGCTTTCTCCTTTTTCAGATAGATTTCCCGTCACATCCGAAAGGAAGGCCGTTTCACTATTGTAGTCGGAGCGAATGCAGGACGGGACAGAACTTTTGAATACGCAAGGCGAATATGATTCGTGTAATCCTACCGCAGCATCTTCGAACCCTGGCGCGGGTTGGCATCGAGGTGGAGCTCGAGGTAAATGGTGCGGTGACGCAGCGGACGGTGCTGGATGCGCTGGAGGCTCGCTATCCCATGCTGCGGGGAACGATTCGGGACCACACTACACAACAGAGACGTGCGTTTCTGCGATTCTTTGCTTGCGAGGAAGATCTGTCGCACGAGTCGCCGGATGCGGAGCTGCCGGAGGCGGTTGCGAAGGGGGCGGAACCGTTCATTGTGATTGGGGCGATTGCGGGCGGGTAATTTTGATCTACAGATGCCGTGATGCCCCAAACAAAGGGCCGAGCTCTCGCTCGGCTGGACGGGCGGGACGCCCGTCCCCACACGATCTGTTCCGCCCCAAGCTAATCCGTAAATAAGGTCTACTTTCCGCGCTTGTCCATGGGGATGAATTCGCGGGTGTCGTGGCCGATCCAGACTTGGCGGGGGCGCGCGATTTTTTGCTCGGGGTCCATCAGTAGTTCCTGCCACTGGGTGAGCCAGCCGATGGTGCGAGGGATGGCGAAGAGGACGGTAAACATTTCTGGCTTGAAGCCCATCGCCTGATACATGATGCCGGAATAGAAATCGACGTTGGGATAGAGTTTGCGCTGCACGAAATAATCGTCTTCGAGGGCGATGCGTTCGAGTTCCAGGGCGATTTCGAGTTTCGCGTTGCGTCCCGTGACTTCGAAGACCTGGTCGGCTGCCCACTTGATGATCTTGGCGCGGGGATCGTAATTCTTGTAGACACGGTGGCCGAAACCCATGAGTTTGAATTTGCCGTCTTTGATTTTCTTGATGTAGGCGGGGACATTGTCTTTGGATCCGATCTCATCGAGCATGCGCAGCACTTCTTCGTTGGCTCCGCCATGTAGAGGTCCAGAAAGAGCGGAGGCTGCGGAGGCGACAGCGAGATAAGGATCAGCCTGGGAACTGCCGACGGCGCGCATGGCATTGGTGCTGCAGTTCTGTTCATGGTCGGCGTGCAGAACGAAAAGAACATCGAGCGCGCGGGCGATCACGGGATTCGCGGCGTATTTTGGCTCGACTATCTTCCACAACATGTTCATGAAATTTTCGGGGTAGGTGAGGTCGTTGTCGGGATAAACGTAAGGAAAGCCGACATTGTGGCGATAGGACAAGGCGGCAATCGAAGGCATCTTGCCGATCAGCCGCTTGATCTGGAGCAAGCGAACTTCGGGATCCAGCACATGCTTGGCATCGGGATAGACGGTGGAGAGCGCGGCGACGGTGCTGACGAGCATGGCCATCGGATGCGCGTCGTAACGGAAGCCCTCCATGAATTTCTTAGTGGTTTCATGGAGCATGGTGTGATGCGTGATCTCGTAGACCCAATCTTTCAGTTGGGTCGCGTTGGGCAGTTCGCCGAAGAGGAGCAGGTAGGCGACTTCGAGATAGGTGCAATGCTCGGCGAGAACTTCGATGGGATATCCGCGATAGCGAAGGATGCCGCGATCGCCGTCGATGTAGGTGATCGCGCTGCGGCAGGAGGCGGTGTTGGTGAAGGCGGGATCGTAGGTCATCAAGCCGAAGTCTTCGGGGCCGGTCTTGATTTTGCGAAGGTCCATCGCACGGATGGTTCCATCTTCGATGGGAACGGTGTAGCTCTGACCGGTGCGGTTGTCGGTAATGGTCAACGAATCCTGAGGCATCGAGCCCTCCTGAGAGCAGTCGCGAGCGAGCGTTAATAATGCTGTTGCCAAAGCGGCGCCAACTTTAGCAAACGGCGACACTTGTTGATGTGATTGTTAGCACAAGCGGATGTTCATGGCGATCGCAAGGCCGCAAGTCATGCTATCAGCAACGGCCACGCGATTGCGGTAGAGTGTTCGAATTATTGGCAGTGGGCGGGAGATCGTGTAGGGTGTGGGAACTTCCATGCGCCATCGGCATGGCGTGGGGCAACGCGGAGGCAAGTTGCAATTATGGCTTGGATTCGGACGATTCCGTTCTCGGAGGCTGATGACGAACTGCGGCAGGCGATGGAGGGGCAAAAGCCGCTTTATCCCAAGGAGTACGCGGTCCCGGTCCATCCGGTAGAAGGCGGCGGTTCGTCAATCGTGGAGTCGCACTCGCTGATTCCGCAGGCGCTCTACCATGCTTTCTCGACGTTTGGCGCGCTGATGTCTCCCGACCTGCCGTTAAAGCGGCGCCATCACGAGATGATTGCGACGATGGTTTCGGTGACGAACCAGTGCGTGTATTGAATCGAATCTCACGCAGAGTTTCTGCGTCGAGTCACGCTGGACAAAGAGCTGGTGGAAGCGCTGGAGCGCGATTACACGACTGCGCCGATTACTGCCGAGGAGCGCGTCATGGTGGATTACGTGGTAAAGCTCACCAAAGACGCAACGAAGGTGTGGAAAGACGATCACGAGAAGTTGCGGGCTGCGGGCTTTAACGATCAAGCGATCCTGCAGATCACTTTGATTGCGTCGTGGTTCAATTACATCAACCGGGTGGCGGACGCGCTGGGAGTGGGGCGAGAACCTTAGGGTTGGAGCATTTTAGTTACGCCCTGGTGAGGATACAACGTTAGTCGCAGCTGGGATGCGGCGGTGTGCTGCGACATTCATTCCTTCAGATCGCTGTCACTCGTTGGCGACCCGGCGAGGGGGTTTGACGGCGAGACAGCGGGCGAAGATGGCTGAGACTTGCGGAATGTCTGCTTCTGTAAGACGAATGGCGCTGCCCAATTTTTTGAGAGCTGGATTCAGGGTAGCGGGTTGCGTTCCGGCGAGTTCCAGAAGTTGCTGCCATTCGCGGGCCACGGGAACGCGTTCATCGGTATCGGCGTCTTCGCAAAACTGATCGGCCGCTTCGGGAGCGGTTCCGTACTCGTCGGCGACGTCTTCGTGAAAGTAGCCGCGCAGAAAGGTATGCAGCGCGGGGAAATTGGCGGCGGTAATTTCCGGTTTGGGGTTCATCAGCGGCACTCCGGATAGGAAGTCAGAACATAATAACGGTTGGGCCCAGCGTACTTCAGAACGACGACGGCGTGCTGGCAGACGCGAGACTGATTCTCGCCGCGATTCATGGTGCGTCCGATGGGATCGGCGCTATCGTAGTCGAGCACGAGGTTGGGATGGCGGCCGGAGCGACTCAGCCAGTCCTGGATTTCGCGCTGGGACTGAGCGATGGCCGCAGCCACCGCGTGTTCGGCGGTCGAAAGATCGGTGTAGGTGGAAGCGCCCGTGATGTTGGGTTCGCGCTCGAGGCGTTGGCGTAACTGCTGCTCGGTCTGGCCGACGTGTTTGCGGATGATGTGGCCGCCGGCGGCTTCGTCCCGACGCAGATCCCGGACTGGAGTGCTGGACGCACGGGACGAATTCTGCGCGGCGCTGGAATCGGTATAGGGCGAGGGCGCCGAGTCGACGCCGCTCGGAGTAGCGGTGGGCTGACAGGAAATCAGGGCGAGGAGGCTGGCCGCGAGAACTACGCGGATCAGCATGGAGAAAACTGGCTCGCGAATTTCAACAGTAGTCCTCATAAATTAGGTTGGGTTGGATGCCGGCCCACCTAGTTCTTAATCAAGAGCATTCCCCGGTTCGGCACCGTACACTTCCGCTTCTGCGACAGTTCATCCCTGTAAAGTTCTGGGAATTGTGCTACTAAACAGGGTGTGCGGGCAAGTCTACTCGATACGCTGGACGATTTCGAACGCTGGGGGGCGGAGTGCGCCTACGCTTTTCCCCGGGGTTACCGTCATGAGCGATGGAGCTACGGGCGCGTGGCGGGAGTGGCGTACCAGTTTGCGCGCGAATTGGAAGCGCGCCAGATCGCGAAGGGAGATGCGGTCGTTTTGTGGAGCGAGAACTGTGCCGAGTGGGTCGCGGCCTTTCTTGGATGCGGGGTTTGCGGCGTGATTGTCGTTCCTGTTGACGATGCGGCCACGCCGGATTTCGCGCGTAAGGTAACCGCCCAAGCAAAAACACGGCTGGTGATTTGTCGACGCGAGCGGGCGGTAAGCTTCGCCGAACTGGGAATGCAGGGAGAACGTGGCGAGGGAATTGCGATTATCGATCCACGCGAGTTGGCCGGAGTAGTTGCGCTGCATTCGAGCGAGCGTTTTCGTGCCGTAGAGATTTCGCCGGGTGATCCGCTGGAGATAGTTTTTACTTCGGGCACGACGGCCGAGCCGAAGGGAGTAGTGCTCTCGCACGCCAATGTCGTTGGCAATTTGACTCCGATTGCAACCGAGATCAAGAAATATCTTAAGTACGAACGAGTCGTGCATCCGATTCGGTTTCTGAACCTACTGCCGTTGAGCCACGTCTTCGGGCAGTTTTTGGGAATCTTTCTTCCGCCGCTGCTGGGTGGCACGGTGGTGTTTGCAGAGACGCTGAACCCGTCCGAGGTGATGGCGACGATACACAGAGAACGCGTTTCGGTGCTGGTGGCCGTCCCCCGGATGATCGAGTCGCTGAAGCAGAAAATTGAACGCGACTTCGAGGGAAGAGCTGGATCGGGCGGGAACGAGTCGCGCCAGCGCAGAAGCCTCGCCGAGCGGCTGAGGGATTCAGATGGGCAGCACTTTTTGCGGCGGTGGTGGAGCTTCCGCGATGTGCGGAGGCGGTTTGGGTGGAAGTTCTGGGCGATGATCAGCGGGGGCGCCGCGTTGGATCGGGAGACCGAAGAATTCTGGCATCGGTTGGGATACGCGGTGGTGCAGGGGTATGGCTTGACCGAAACCACGTCGCTGATCAGTCTCAATCATCCTTTTCATACGAGCCGCGGATCGATTGGCAAGGTATTACCGGGTCGCGAGATGAAGCTGGCGGAGGATGGCGAAATTCTGGTGCGGGGCAGCGGGGTGGCGAGCGGCTACTGGAATGACAGTGAAGTGCGATCCGTAACGAACGAAGAGGACGACGGCTGGTATCGAACGGGCGATCTGGGCGCGCTCGACGAGCAGGGGAATCTGTTCTTCAAGGGGCGCAAGAAGGAAGTGATTGTCACGTCCGGGGGGATGAATGTTTATCCGCAGGATCTGGAAGCGGCGTTGCGGAAGCAGGCGGATGTGCGGGATTGTGTGGTGGTCGGTCTGGAACGCGGAGGGAATGCCGAAGCTTGCGCGGTGCTGATTTTGCGGGATGGAGATGCGGACGGCCCTTTGGGGACCGACGAGGAACAGGCCGCGTTGGCGAAGGTCGTCGCGCAGGAAGGCGAGGCGCAGGAAATCGTGGCCCGAGCGAATGCGACACTTGCGGAGTATCAGCGCATGCGCACATGGTTTGTCTGGCCGGAGGAGGATTTTCCGCGCAGTGCCACGCAGAAGCCTCGACGCAACGCGATTGCGGCTGCGGTGGAAGCGAGCCTGGCGGGACGCCCGGTGGAGAATACGGCGAGTCCGCTGCGGGAACTGCTGACGCGTATTACGGGACGGGTGCCGCAGAATCTGCCGCCGGACGCGAATCTGGAGAGTGGGCTGGGTTTGAGTTCGCTGGAACGGGTGGAGCTTTTGAGCGCGCTTGAGGACCGTTATCAGATTGATCTGAGCGAAACAAGTTTTGCCAATGCAGCGACGGTCGGCGATCTGGAAAAACTCCTTCAAGGCGAGAGAAGCGGCTTGCTGGCGCAGGCTTCGGGTTCCGGTGGGCGCACTGTGCGGGACGCGGCAGGGAGTCGCGGAGACGTGCAGGGCGGCCGGGAGCGGAGTTTTCACTATCCGCGATGGACGCTGTGCTGGCCCACGACGTGGCTGCGTCTGGTGGTGCATTATGGGCTGGCGCGTCCGGCGATGCTTGTTCTGGGATGGCCTCGGGTGATTGGGCGAGAGAACTTGAGTGGTGTCCTCGGGCCGCTGCTAGTCGTTTCGAATCATGTGGCCGACGTGGATATTGGATTTATCCAAGGGGCACTGCCGGCTCGGATACGGCACAGGCTGGCGACGGCGACTCGGGGGGAAGATCTGGAACGGCTGCGCTCGCCCGCTGCGAACCGAGGCTGGTTTGGGGGAGCTTACGATCGCCTGCGGTGGGTGCTGGGCGTGGCGCTGCTGAATTTGTTTCCTTTGCCGCGCGAGTCGGGCTTCCGCAAGAGTTTTAGCTATGCGGGAGAGGCGGTGGACCGCGGGTACAGCATTCTGGTTTTTCCGGAAGGAAGGCACAGCAAAGATGGCACGGTCTCGGAGTTTCGCAGTGGTGTGGGGCTGTTGGCGAACAATCTGCGCGTTCCCGTTCTTCCGATGCGAATCGACGGACTGTTTGAGATCAAGAAGGCGGGAAAGAAGTCGGCAGCGCGCGGGAAAATTCAAGTGCGCATAGGGAAGCCGGTGCAGTTTGCGCGCGACAGCGATCCGGAGGAGATCGCGCGCGCGTTGCAAGACGCAGTAGAAAAACTCGGGCGGTGATCTGGCGGTCGTGCCGAACGCGGGGCGCCGATTTTTATGCCCCCGGATATTTTATGCCTCCGGATAGATGAGTCGTACCAGTCAGAATCCGACTCCGGCTGCGAGCGAGGCGGCGGGAGGCTCTCTTGGCAATTGCTCCTCGACTGCGACTTCGTTATCTCGCACCGGCTTTCGGCCAGTTGCAAAATAGCTTCATGCGATTGGATTTCATGACTTTCGACTTCCTCGATCGAATCGCGTTCGTAATGTTTTTCGCAGGACGATAAACGGGTGTACAATTGCGACCATTTTCGACACCAAGAATCTCGGCGATGTGTAGGAGAACGTTTCGAGAGACGCATCCTAGAGGAGGGAACATGCGACGAGCGACGAGTTTAAGCAGTGGTATTTTCCTGTCATTGATCTTGGTTTTGTGCGCAATGTCAGCGACCTTGGCTGCGGCTCAGCGGCCGGAAGCGGCAGTTGGAGGCAATCTGTTACCCGACGGCTTCTACATCAGTCCTACAGCGGCTCCGGGGGCAATTTTTCAAGGACTGCCTACCGGATTGCGCGCGGATGGATCGGCCGACGCCAATGGGGCGGTGACCACGGCGCTCAGCCCGGACGGCACGGCATTGCTGATCTTAACCACGGGATATAACACTGGTTTTTACACGGAAGGCGCCGATGGAACTGCTATCTTGTGGCCGGCTCTTTATCCGCTGACCGGCTTGCCTTCGTCGACTCTCACCCCCAATGCCGAGTGGGTCTTCGTGTATGACGTGCGCGGAGTGCAGCCCGTACAGAAGCAAATGATCAATATTCCTAACACTTATGCGGGATTGGTGTGGGATCCGTCGGGCGCAACGTTTTATGTCGCGGGAGGGATCGATGACCGAGTTGAGGTCTATTCTTCGCCGGGAGGGGGAGCGAGCGCGGATGGGAACTACACTCCGAGCGCTCCGTTCGTGCTGCTGAATCACAACCAGCCGGCGAACGTTCCGATACAGGAGTATCCGACTGGCGGCTTGTTCAGCACTACGCCGATCAACGACAACCCCATCGCGCAGTACATGTATATGCCGTTCAGCGCCCTAGCGGCCGGGTTGGCAATCAGTCCGGATGGCACGACGCTCTACGTGGCGAACTACCAGAACGATTCGCTCTCGGTCATCAGTACGGCGACGCGCCTGGTGACGAACGAAATTGTTTTCTTTGCTCCGGGACAGAGCACAGCGGTGGGAGAAATGCCGTACTGGCCGGTCGTGGTATCGAATGCGCAGGGTGCGCCGGTAAAGACTTACGTGAGCAGCCAGCGGGACGGGCAGATCCTCGACGTGAGCGCATCAGGATCGGTGCGCATTATTAAAGTGGGAGGCGAGCCGAATCGACTGATTCTGTCGGCCGATCAGCATTGGCTGTATGTTGCGAACGGCGACCTGGATGAGATCGAGGTGATCGACACGACTAAAGACGCGGTGACGAGCCGCATTTCGGTGGCTCGACCCGGCTACAAGTACAAAGGATCGAACCCGAACTCTCTGGCACTCAGTCCGAATGGCCGGAATCTCTACGTCACGCTGGGGGGGGAGAATGCGGTCGGCGTGATTGACGTTGCGTCGCAAAAGCTACTGGGGCGCATTCCCGCGGGATGGTATCCGAGTTCGGTGTCGGTGAGCGCGGACGGCAAGACGTTGTATGTGGTGAACATGAAATCGAACGCGGGCCCCAACCTCGAATACCGGTCGGATTGCCCGGGCGAGGGCATTCCGCCGCAGTATTCTCAGCTTTTGTGCCCGCCGCCGAATCCCACGTCACGCAATGAATATATTCTGGCGTTGCTCAAGGCCGGGCTGGACACGATTCCAGTTCCCGACGCCAACACGCTCAGCTATCTGTCGCAAATCGTAGACGCCAACAACGGCTTCAACAATCCGAAGCATGATCCGATGATGGCGTTCCTGCACGACCACATCAAACACGTCATCTACATTCAGAAAGAGAATCGCACCTACGATCAGATCCTTGGAGATCTGCCGCAAGGCAACGGCGACCCGACGCGGGTACAGTTCCCGCAGCCGATTTCTCCCAACGAGCACTTGCTCGCGCAGCAGTTCGCGCTGCTCGACAATTACTACGACGCGGGAGACGTGAGCGGCGATGGATGGAACTGGGATACGCAAGGCCACGCCAACGACGTGACGACGAAAAACGTGCTCGTCGGTTACGGCAATGCCAACTACAACATTCCGTTTGACTGGAATGGCAATCCTCGCAATATCGGCATCGCGCTGCCCGACACAACGAGGGGAACGCCCAGCCCGAGCACGGTTCGCATCACGACCTTGTTCGATCCGACGGGGGGTTCGTCGATTGAGCCGGGCAGCAAGGACATCACGGCTGACGAAGGCGCGGATGATCTGGACGCCGATGCTCTTGGCGGCTACATATGGGACAGTGTGCTGCGCGCGGGTAAAACGGTTCGCCATTACGGGCTCTACGCCGACGAGAATTACTATGTCGATCCGGGTGCGGGGGCTCCGTTCTACATTCCAATCGTGCGCGACGCTTTTAAGCAGAAGGTGGTGCAGGCGGTGCCAGTGCGCAAATCGCTGATAGGGAAAACCGATCTTTACTATCGGGGATGGGATCTCAACACTCCCGATGTATATCGCTTTGAAGAGTGGAACCGCGAGTTCAACTTGTATGTGAAAAAAGGCAACCTGCCGAACTTCGAGATGGTCGACATGATGAACGATCATTTCGGAAATTTCTCGTCGAACGTTGCGGGGCTGGAAAACCCATTGTCGCAGATGGCCAGCAATGATTACTCGGTGGGCCGGTTGGTGGAAGCGGTGACGAATTCTCCGTATTGGAAGGATACGGCGATCTTCGTTGTCGAAGACGACGCTCAGAACGGGCCGGACCACGTGGATGCGCACCGGTCGACTGTATTCGTCATCTCTCCTTACACGCAAAGCGGCGCGGTAGTGCACACCATGTATAACTCGACCAATGTACTGCGTACGATCGAGGACATTCTCGGAGTGGACCACTTAGGACTGAACGATGCGAATGCGCTTCCGATGTCTGATGTCTTTATCAAGCAAGCGAACCTGCAACCTTATACCGCGCCGATTCCGGGCATTTTGTGCGAGCCGCCGGTTGACCCGACCCTCGTTCCAGAATGCAGTAATCCCGGTAAACGGCCGATCACAACTGCCGTCAAATCGCTGCACGACGGAAAGTGGTGGGCGCAGGCCACGAAGGGCTTCAACTTCAGCCATCCCGACATGGTGGATGCCGATGCATTCAATCGGATCCTGTGGAGAGGAATTATGGGTGACGACAAGCCTTATCCTGAGCCTGGGGTGAAGCTAGCGAACCGCACGGAAGGAAACTGATGGTAATTTGATTCCGATCGAGGCTTCGGTTGCTATCGATGGCTCGATCGGAGTTTGCAAAATCGAAATGGGGCTGCTGGCGACGGTTATGCCATTCCGGCGGTAACGCTTTTTGATTGCAAGCCAGCGAGGCGACGCATCTCTTGGACGATCCATTCGGCTTCGGACTTTTCGCGCACGGCGCGTCCGAGGGTGACTTTCATTCCGTTGCGAAGAGTGAGTTCGATGTCGTAGTAGGGAGTGCCGGTCGCACCGCCTTGCTGGGCGCTGATTTTGTGGTTCATGGAAGCGATCTGTTGGAGCGGGATCCGGTGAGTCCTCCCGCTGCCCAGCCAGCCGGATTGCACAGCCACGCCGGCGCTCCCGACCACAACTCGCGTGGTGCTCAGCCATTGTTGAGCGGTGCTGTATAAGAGAAGCAGCGAGAACAAGCCGAAAACGACAGGAAAAACAAACGGTGCGTGGTGAATCATGGAGTAGGTGATGACGGTACAGATCACCCACGCCGCCGCGACCGAGCTGGCAAGCTTCTTGTTGCGCGCCGCAGAAAAATAGAACTCGGTCCCCTCCGCATTCTGGCGTACTTCGACGGTCATCATCGTGGGCCGCGCCAGCGTTGGCTGGGCGGCCACAAAGGTTTGCGCTTCCGGCTGCGCTGGAGTCTGTTGGGTGCGGAAAACCGGGACTTCGAAAATGTCGTGATAGTTGACGCCGGGCACATCGGCGAGCGCCTCCAGCACCCACACAAACTCATCGCGAGGATTGCGTTTTTCGGTAGGCTGTGCGTCCAGCGGAATACGGAACGCGACTGGGATCGTAGTTCCGCTGGGTCCGGGGAACAGTTGGACTGAAGAAAGCTGCGCCTCATCGCGCCACAAAATCCTCTCGGAAATGTTGCTGGAGTCGCCGGAGTTGGTCGTTAAACGGTGGACGCACGAAAGCCGCAGATGAATGCCATGGTCGGGGGAATGCGGGAATCGAGCCTGGATCTGGCCTGTCAGTTCGCGGCCGATCACTCCGGGCACGGAAGACATTTCGAAACAAGTCTTGCCAAATTCGAGAAGAGCGATCGTCTGCCGGAAGGCACGGATGAGAAGACACACTCCTATCACGGGGAAGACCAAGACCAAAAAGACAGCCGGGCCTTTCACTTTGGTTGACTGAGTGAAGAAGAGATACGCCATGGGCATCGACACGACGTTCCAGAAGATTGCGAAGATCCAGCCAGCTATCGCAGTGCCGCGTGTTTTGCTTTGGACCTTGCCCTGGGCCCAGTCTTCGCGCCAAAGCCACGGCTCTGTGGGGTGTTCGACTTCGAGCCGTTGCCGTTGCTGCAGCAGCTTCGTGCCATAGAAGGTGCCAAAGATCAGTCCGAAGCCGATCACCACGAAGAAGGTGCCGATGAGAAGCAACGGCCAGACGGCGGAATGGCCGTGGTCTGATTGCGCGATCTGGATTGCCTTCGAAATCGCCGCGAGTCCACCAATCGCGAAGGGCAGAGCGAAGAGGCACATCACCACGATGCCGAGTTTGGCGGAACGAGTCATTCGAAGCCTGTCTGTCAGAGCGTTTTATCTCAGACCATTGTCTGGGAGAGAAGGCCAAACTGGTAAGAGCCGGAAAGTGGGGCGACCAAAGTAATTGGGTGAACAAACAGCAAGGAACCTTTGCGCGGAGTCCGTGTTAGAACTAGCGGGAAGGGTGTGTCCGCCATGAAAGCCGCACTTGCGAAAGCCAGACTGACGAAATGCCCTTGGATTTGCTTCCTTGCGATGCTGGCGGTTACGCGCCCGATACTTGGGCAGCCGGCAGCAGGCTCGGCGAGCATCTCCAAGCCGGCGGCCGGTTCCAGTCGCGCCACCAATCGCGCCACCGCACCCAAGCGCGCAGCCGCGTCCGCCACGCTGACCGAAGAACAGCGGGCGCTGCATGCTTTGAACCGGCTGACTTATGGACCGCGTCCGGGCGATCTGCAGAAGGTCATGAATATGGATGTGGATGACTGGGTCGAGCAGCAATTGCATCCGGAGGAGATCCCCGACAGCGTGCTGGACGGAAAGCTGGGGCCGTTTCGGACGCTGCGCATGTCGACGCGGGATCTGGTGCAGACTTTTCCGAACAATAATCTGGTGAAGGCCGCGGCGGAGGGCAAGAATCCGCTGCCGGCGGATCCAATGAAGAGGTCGATCTATGAGGTGCAAATCAGCATTCTTGCGGAGCGGCAGAAGCAGGATCAACTGGCTCGGGACGGTAAGGCTCCGGACGCAGAAGCGAAGGCCAAGATCGACAAGCAGAATCAGGATACGGTGACGGCGCAGGCAGATAGCATCCTGGCGCTTGCCAAAGAGAAACGCATGGAGGCGATTCTGGCTTTGCCTCCCGACGAACGCAGGATTTTTGTTACGAATCTTCATGGAGGGCAGCGGGACCGCTTACTGGCGGATCTTCCGGCCGACCAGAAAGAGTTCTTTCTGGCTATGAGTGGGCCGGTGGGCGTGATTGATAGCGAGTTGCAGCAGTCGAAGTTGCTGCGCGCGGTATATGGCGAGCGGCAGTTGCAGGAGGTGATGACGGATTTCTGGTTCAACCACTTCAATATTTATCTGAATAAAGACGCAGACCAATATCTGGTGACGGCGTACGAACGTGATGTGATTCGGGCGCATGCGCTGGGAAAGTTCAAGGATCTGCTGGTGGCGACGGCGCAAAGTCCAGCGATGCTTTTTTATCTGGATAACTGGTTGAGCATGGGGCCGAAGTCTCCGCAGGCGGTTGCGGCGAGCAAGGGCAAGCCGGGGCAAGCAGCGCCGGGACTCAACGAAAACTACGGTCGTGAGCTGATGGAGTTGCACACGCTCGGAGTGAACGGCGGCTACACGCAGCATGACGTGACAGAAGTGGCGCGGGTATTGACGGGATGGACGATTCAGCCGTTGGAGCAAGGCGCGGCATTTCAGTTTGATGCGAAGAAGCATGAGCCGGGGGACAAGTTCGTGCTCGGGCAGACGATTCCAGAGAATGGGATTAACGAAGGAATGCAGGTGCTCGACATCCTGGCGCATCACCCGAGTACGGCGAAGTTTATCTGCCGGAAGCTGGCGATGCGGTTTGTGGCGGATGATCCTCCAGCGGCGCTGGTCGACCGCATGGCACAGAAATTTCTGACAACGGACGGCGACATTCGTGAGGTGTTGCGCGCGATGTTCAAGTCGCCGGAGTTCTGGTCAGTGAAAAGCTACCGCGGGAAGGTTAAGACTCCGTTTGAATTTACGGTTTCGTCCCTGCGGGCCACCGGCACGGATTTGAATAATCCCGGACCGCTGGTTGGCGCATTGAACCGGATGGGGATGCCGCTGTATCAGATGGTGCCGCCGACGGGATATTCGATGACGGCTTCGACGTGGATGAATTCGGAGGCGCTGATCGATCGGATGAATTTCGCACTCGATCTGAGTAATGGAAAGATTGGTGGCACGAACTTCGATGTGGGGCGGTTGCTGGCGTTGGGTACGTTGACGAGCCGCGGCTTTCCGCGAGCGAATCCGGCGGATACGGAGTCTGGCCGTGGGCAAGAGACGGCGTTATTGCTGCTGGAGAATGCGCTGTTGAACGGGGAAGTTTCGGCGACGACACAGAAGGCGATCCGGCGGCAGTTGGATGATCCGCAGGTGGCGGCGCATGCGCTGGACGACACGAAGAAGACGTTGAATACGATGACAGCGCTGGTGATTGGATCGCCGGAGTTTCAGCACCGGTAGGCTGGCTCAAAGCTGGGTGGGATTACGACAAAAGACACCCAAGCTTAGGTTGGCGTGGTCGGGCGGGCATATCGAAACAACCATACGGCTCTAAAAAGCCAAAGGCCGGGCGATGGAGCCCGGCGCTTCGTACAGAGAGACTGTCAATTGCTTTGTGAGCTGGATCAGTTCCCCGTTAACCTCGTTTTCGAACCCCTAATTCAAACAACTCATTGATATGTATTAAGCGGTTCGCGGGCGGCCCTCCCGGGTAGCCGCGAAGAATTACATCACCAGCGCCAGACCTTCGAGTTCGCGCTCGAGAACCGGAAGAGAGCAGCCGGCCATTTCGACGCGGCCCGCGGCGTCGATGGCTGCGGTCTGGGATACGCCATAGCCCCGGCCCGCGAGGAAAACCTGGAGCAGTTCCGCTGCTTCGCGGGAATCGACCATGCCGCCCTGGATCAGGTCATTTCGGAGGGCGCAGAGTTCCGTCACCGTAAATCGTTCTTTCATCGCCATTCTCACCTTCGACCTCCCTACCGTTGCACAGTTAGATTCATCGGCAACCAGATTCGTTACATGCAATCGTGATGCCGTAACCTTAGTGCAACCGGGAAGGCGGCTTTGCAATCGCCTCAGGCACTTAGAACCCGAGGGTTTCCAAAAGGTTGCGAGGATATCATCGGCAGAGTCGCGAAAAACATAACAGGAGAATTTGTTGTCAGATTGACACTAAATGTCGTTTTGCGGTGGGATGAAACCGAACTTTGTCGAGAGTTGGCGCGAGAACGCGGGTTTCAGGCGGGATCGGTCTTGGCGGCATCGACGAGCATGACGGGGATGCCGTCCTGAACGGGGTACACACGGCGGCAGTGGCCGCATTTCAGGCTATTTCCGTCTGGATGCGAGGCCAGCGGCAACTTGCAAACGGGGCAGACCAGGATGTCGAGCAAATCTTGCGAGATCATTCGTTTCGCCATTCTATAGCGAACTCTGTAGCGTTTGTGGGAAGACCCTGGGCAAAGCACTGAAGGCAGATGAAAGGCCGCCGTACGATTTTTGGAAAACGCACACCTGCCCTTCTGCGATGCGCTAAAATCGCTTTTCATTTGGAGCGAAAAGCAGCGAGGTTTCATGTCGGCCAGAATTCTTGATGGAACGAAAATCGCGGCAGAAATTCGAGCGGAAGTAACGGCGCGGGCCAAGTGCCTGGCGTCGGAGGGAGTTCGTCCGGGACTGGCGGTGGTGCTGGTGGGACACAATGCCGCGTCGGAAGTTTATGTGCGGGGCAAGGTAAAAAGTTCGCAGGAGGTGGGACTCTACAGCGAGCAGCACACTCGGGCCGAGACGTCGACGACTGAGGAACTGCTGGCGCTAATCGAGGACCTGAACGGTCGCGACGAAATCGATGGAATCCTGGTACAACTGCCACTGCCTTCGCAAGTCGATTCCAAAAGAGTCCTTCTGGCAGTAGATCCGGCGAAAGACGTCGACGGGTTTCACCCGATGAATGTCGGTTATCTCTCGACGCAGCGTCCCGGACTGGTGCCGTGCACGCCAGCGGGCGTGATGGAAGTGCTGAAGAGAAGTGGGATTCCGGTCGCTGGACAGGAAGCAGTGGTGATTGGCCGCAGCGATATAGTGGGCAAGCCGGTCGCGATGCTGTTGTTGAATGAGAACGCCACGGTGACGGTTTGCCACTCGAAGACGCGAGATCTGGCAGAGGTTTGCCGGCGCGCCGATATCCTGGTGGCGGCGATCGGGCGCGCGGGCATGGTTACGCGTGATTACGTGAAGCCGGGAGCGACGGTGATCGACGTGGGAATCAACCGGATCACCGATCGGAAAGAATTCGATCGCTTCTTTCCTGGGAGCAAGCCGGAAAACAAGAAACGCGAAGAGAATTTTTTGGCGAAGGGATCGACGCTGGTCGGCGACGTTCATCCGGAGGTTGGGGAGGTTGCGGGGGCCATTACGCCAGTGCCGGGCGGAGTGGGGCCGCTGACGATTGCGATGCTGATGGCGAACACGGTGAAGGCCGCGATGCTGCGGCGTGGGATGAAGCAACCGGAAGTGATTCGGGCTTAGGGGCGCGAAAGGTATGAGCCGGTTGCCAGCGGGAATTTCTCTTCTTTCTTATGCTCAAAACTTTCGTGTTCAAAGCGGTATTCAAAATTTTGTCTGCAATGCGAACTGTTCAGCGCGAACTAGCATGTTAAGGGTCGGACTCACGGGCGGCATCGCGAGCGGCAAATCTTCGGTGGGCGCGATGTTTGTGGCGCTGGGAGCGCACTTGATTCAGGCGGATGCGGTGGCGCATGCGCTGATGATGCCCGGGCGTCCCGTGTACGACGAAGTGGTGCGCCGTTTCGGGAGCGAAATTCTGAATGGCGATGGGAGCATCGATCGTCCGAAACTCGCGGAGGCCGCGTTTGGCAAGCGTGGCGGCGCGGCTCCGAGGGTGCAGGAACTGAATGAAATTGTTCATCCAGCAGTGATAGCGGAAGAGAATGCCTGGATGGAGGAGATCGGGCGACGTGAGCCGGACGCAATCGCTATTGTGGAGGCGGCATTAATCCTGGAATCGGGGGCAAGGGAGCGCTTCGATTGGCTGATCGTGGTGACGTGCCGTCCCGACCAACGCGTGGAGCGTTTTGCCGTGCGGCTGGGAATCTCGGAAGAGGCGGCTCGCGGCGAGGTGAAGCGGCGCATGGCGGCGCAGATTCCAGACGATGAAAAAATCAAGGCTGCCGATTTCGTGATCGACAACTCGGGTTCGCTCGATGCGACGGCGGAGCGGGTGAAGGAGATATTTGGCGCATTGCGGCGGGATGCCACGTAGAGCTCTGAGGTAGCCCAGGCAGGGTTGTGCAATCTAAAGACCTGAGTTGGGTGAGGCCGTCAGCGGTTAAACAGATTGCTGAAAGACGCATTTGCAGGCTGCGTTGCGCCCTCAGCGGCTAAAGCCGTGAGTCAAAATGAGGTATTTATCGCAGCGGTAAACCGCTGCGCCACCCAAAAGCGAGACCCAAAAGAGAGACCCAAAAGCGAGACCCAAAAGCGAGACCCAAGAGCGAGACCCAAGAGCGAGACCCAAGAGCAAAGACCCAAAAGCAAGACCCAAAAGCGAGACCAAGAAGCAAGACCCAAAAAGTAAGACCCAAAAAGTAAGACCCAAAAGTAAGACCCAAAAAGTAAGACCCAAAAGCAAAGACCCAAAAGCAAAGACCCAAAAGCAAGACCCAAAAGCAAGACCCAAGTGCAAGACCCAAATGCGAGACCAAGATCGAGTTTTTCAGCAAACTGTAAGGCCGCGTGTCTATCGGGTTCTAGCGGCGTGGCTGAAGCCATGCCCTTGCAAAACTTACTTTTCTTACTTCGCTTTCCGGCTGGGCATGAAGATCCACTGCAGCACGGAACTGACCAGGCTGAGCATGACCGCTCCAATGAGCGCCGCGATGAAGTTTCGAACGTAGAAACCCTGTACGAACATCGCAGCCAGTTCCAACATCACGGCGTTGATCACAAACCAAAACAGGCCGAGGGTGAGAATGGTTAGAGGGAAGGTGAGGATTTTGAGAACCAAGCCCAGCGTCGCGTTGATCAGGCCAATGACCGCGGCAGCAATCAAAGCTGCGAGGGGCCCGGTAACGTAAATGCCGGGGACGACGTGAGCCACGATCCAGACGGCGATCGCGCTTAAGATCCAATGCAAGAGAAGGCGCACAGCGGGACTCCTTTATAAAATAGCGATTACCCGATGATTGGACACTATACAACGTGAAGACGGTGCAGAAAACCAATGCGGCGCGTTTGCTCGATGGGATGGGGATTGGGTACGAGTTGCGGGAGTATGAGGTGGATCCCGAGGATCTGGCTGCGGAGACCGTGGCGGCGAAGATCGGAATGCCGCCAGAGCAGGTCTTTAAGACGCTGGTGGCGCGAGGGGATCGTAATGGAGTGGTGATGGCGGTGATTCCCGGCGATCAGGAGCTGAACCTGAAGGCGCTGGCGACGGCGGCGGGAGAGAGAAAAATTCAGTTGGTTCCAGTAAAGGAGTTGCAGGGGCTTACCGGATACATTCGCGGGGGAGTTACCGCTCTCGGGGCCAAGCGCGACTTTCCGGTGTTCGTCGACGAGACGATTGAGCTGTTTGATCTGGTTTCCGTGTCGGCGGGAGTGCGGGGGACGCAGATACTGGTTGCTCCAGCGGATTATCTGCGCGCGACGGCGGGCGTGATTGCGAGGCTCGGGCAGCCGAAGGTTGGGTAACAATTCTGTCAAGGTAAACTACAGGAGTTCGGCTGTAGACAGGGTGTTTACTAGGTCTCGACGGGCCAGGCGCAATTGCTTTTCAGCCGAAAAAGGACTGTCCCTCGGGGGCTAAACAGGGTGCGGAAAAAGGCATTCGCGGGCTGTATCGTGCCCTCAGCGGCTAAAGCCTTGGCTCAAAATGAGGTATTTATCGCAGCGGTAAACCGCTGCGCCACCCAAAAGCGAGACCCAAATGCGAGACCAAAAGCGAGACCCAAATGCGAGACCAAAAGCGAAACCCAAATGCGAGATCCAAAAGGGAGACCTGAAAGCGAGATCCAAAAGGGAGACCTGAAAGCGAGATCCAAAAGCGAGAGCCAAATGCAAGACCTGAAAGCAAGAGCCAAATGCAAGACCTGAAAGCGAGAGCCAAAAAGCGAGACCAAGATCGAGTTTTTCAGCACTCTGTAAAGCCGCACTTCTGTCGGGCCCTCACGGCACGGCTGAAGCCGCGCCCGACCCAAAACGGATTTATGAAACACGCTGTAGATCGATCAACTGCGAACTTGAGGTAAGACATGCCCACTGCTACCCGCACCAACCCGCTCTCGTTTCTGACTGATCAACTCGATGAACTTAAGGCCAAGGGGACGCACTTCAAGCTGCGTGTGCTTGATGATGAGCAGGCTGCGCTCTGTACGTTCGACGGCAAACGCGTCATCAACCTGGCCTCGAACAATTATCTCGGGTTCACGACGCATCCCAAGCTGCGCGAGGCGGCGCTGGAGGCTACGCGGAAATATGGCGTGGGATCGGGCGCGGTGCGGACGATTGCGGGGACGATGAAGATCCACATGGAACTGGAGGAGAAGATTGCGCGCTTCAAGAATGTTGAAGCGTGCGTGGTCTTTCAGTCCGGCTTCACGGCGAATGCGGGAACGGTTTCTGCATTTCTCGGGAAGGAAGACTTCATCATTTCCGATGAACTGAATCACGCCTCGATTATTGATGGATGCCGGCTGTCGCGGGCGAAGATTCTCGTTTTTCGGCATAAGGATGTTGCGCACGCAGAGGAGCAACTGGCGAGCGTCAAGAACCAGGCCGGGAAGAAACTGCTGATCACGGATGGCGTGTTCTCGATGGACGGTGATATCGGACCACTGCCTGGACTGTGCGAGGTTGCTGAAAAGTATGGCGCGATCATGATGGTGGATGATGCGCACTCGTCCGGTGTGCTGGGGCGGCAAGGGCGCGGCACGATCGATCATTTTGGAATGCATGGGCGCGTGGACATTCAGGTGGGAACTCTGTCGAAGGCGATCGGGGCGCTGGGTGGATACGTTTGCGGGACGCGCGATTTGATCGATTTTCTTTATCATCGGGCGCGGCCGTTTTTATTTTCGACGTCGCATCCTCCGTCGGTGGCGGCGACTTGCATTGCGGCTTTCGATGTTCTGGAAAGCGAGCCGCAGTGGATGGAGCAACTCTGGGAGAACACTCGTTTCTGGAAAAAAGAACTTGGGCTGCTCGGGTTCAATATAGGAGGGCAGACGACTCCGGCCAGCGAGACGCCGATTACGCCGATCATTATTGGTGACGGTCGATTGACGATGGAGTTTTCGCGCGAGTTGTTCAAGGAAGGAGTGCTGGGGACGGGGATTGCGTTCCCTACGGTGCCGGAGGGGAAGGCGCGGGTGCGGACGATTGTGACGGCGACGCACACGAAGGAAGAACTGACGCAGGCGCTGGACGTGCTGGGGAGGGTGGGAAAAAAGATGGGGATTTTGGGTTAGTCTCGTCCTGGCATCTTCGTGATGATGCGGGTAAATGAAGCTGCTTTCTAGCTACACGTGCTGGCTGACGGAGAGCACATTCCCGTCGGGATCTTTGAACCAGGCTATTTTGTCGCCGGTGGGAGCGGTCCAGATGCCTCGTTCTTTGTCGGCGACCCAGGGATATTTTTCAAAGGCGACTCCGCGCTTCTGTAGCCAGGCGACTACCTCTTCGATATTGGAGACTTCCCAGCCCAGGACGGTGAAGGGAGGCGGGGTGAAATCCTTCACTTTGGCCACACGGATCATTGTTTCGCCAGCCCGCAGGACCAGCGCAAACTGGTCTTCGTTCAAGAATTGAAATCCCAGCTTGCCTTCGTAGAAGGCACGGGAATGGGCGGAATCTTGGGTGGGAACGAAGCCGATCACTTTGCTGGATGCGAGCACTGAAGAGCCTCCGTGGGGATGTTTTGCGACCGAATGATAGCACTTGCGGCGAGGCGTATCCGGTGTATAATTCCGCCCGCTCGTCGAATGCCATGATTTCAGGCATTCTCCCCCGCGAAGCTTAGGAGGCTGGGGATGGGTCACTCGTACGTCTGCATTTGATTGGAAGAGTCACGTATTACGTGGGCTGGATCGCGCTATTGTGCGGCGGGCTGGATCATCTGCACATCGCGGCCAACCTTTTTTTGTCGCTGCAACTGACGCAGCGGAATCTGTTTGAGGCGAGCGTGATCAGCTTTGTGATCTGCGTTGCGTCGGAGCTTCGCGCCAGAGATGTGGCGGGCGTGGAGATGTCGAGCGGATTGAAGAGAGCAGCATAGTAAGGACGGGCGAGTCGCCCGTCCCCACACCGCCGGTGCCCACACCCGAAAGTTTGTCTACTGATGTGCCGTCGAGCCATCCTGAACAATCGCGGTTACGACCTCGTCGATCGCGTCGGTGATTCGTTTCGCCGGAACGTTGAAATTGTTGGACAGGATCGAAAAAACGACAGTTTGCCCACTGTCGGTTGTGGCGTACCCGGACAGAGCTTTCACTCCGCCCAGGGAGCCGGTTTTCGCCGCGATTCGGTTCTGAAGGCGTGGAGCGGTGAGGCGTTCAGTGAGCGAGCCATCCTTGCCGGCAACTGGGAGTGTGGCCTTGAAGTCGGCACCCCAGGGTTGCGCGGCGCAATAGCGCAGCAACTCGACGATCGCGTGTGGGGTGACGAGGTTCTGGCGGGAGAGTCCGGAGCCGTCGTAAAAGACGTACTGATCGTTCGCAATTCCCGCTTGTGTCAAAAATCCGCGGAGAACTTCTAATCCGCCTTCGATGGTTCCGGCAGTGCCGCGTTCACGCCCCAAGAGCCGCAGCAGTATCTCGGCGTGCAAGTTCTGACTGACCTTGTTGATGACGCGGAGATCTTGCAGGAGAGGTTTTGATTCGTAACTGGCCAGCTGCAACGGCTGATCGCTTTTCAGCGGACGCGACGGGCCGTCGCCATCTCCGTGGGAGGGCGCGATGGCAGTCACGCTGAATGTGGACAAAGTGGCTAGTTCGGTGTGATGAATGCGCTCGTGCCCGTAAACGATGATGCCGCGTTTTTCCAGTAGCTGGCGGAAGAGACCGGCGGCGAACTCGGCGGGATCTTCGATCGCAAGGCCCTCGTTGGCTCCCGCGTCATCGAGTGGCATGTTGCCCCAGAGCGTGAGCACCATGGAGCCGGGCTGGCGATCGATGGAAAGTTTGCGCGGCGTGCCGGCGGGAGTCGTGATGATCCGGTTGTCGAGGCGGTAGTAATCCGAAAACGGTTTGACGCTGACGAAGGCTTTCTCGCCGGGGCGGTCGGCGGGAAGAATGTTTACGAAGACGACATTGTCGTTGATGGTGAGAGCGGAAACGGGAGCGCCATCGGCCCAGACGAGATCGTCCTGGCTCCAACCTTCGCCGTAGCGTTCGAAGGCGAAGTACGAGTCGTCGGCGACGATATCACCGTCGATGAACTTCACGCCTTTTTGGACTAGAGCATCGGCCAAGGATTCGAGGGCCTGGATGGGATCGTCGTTGCGTTGAGTTTTGAGGTCGTAGGGCAGCTCGCGTCCAGAGAGGTTGGGATCGCCGCGGCCGACGAGGACCAAATCTCCGTTGAGACGGCCGTAGCGGTCGAGGGTTCCGGTGGTTTCGACGGTGGTGTGAAATTTGTAATCGGGACCAATCAACGCCAAGGCGGCGGCGGTGGTGAAGAGCTTGGTATTCGATGCGGGGGTAAAAAGCTTATCGGCGTTTTCGAGATACAACGTCTTGCCGGTGGTGAGGGAGTCGACTTCGATTCCCCAGAAACCGTGGGCCAGGTCGGGTGAACTGAGGACGGTGGCGATGCGATCCGCCAGGGGTTTAACGGGAGCGGCGTGCAGGGGCGCAATTAATCCTGCGACGAGCAATACAGCCGCAACCGCGGGTCGGCGAAGCATGGAGTGGATTGTAGCGCAAGAGCGGAGTGCAGCATTTTTGGTGAGCGCGTTGTTGTGGCGCGGGAGATGGAGAAAAAAGTGTTTTCGATTACAAACATTCCCTCAGCGGCTCAAAGCCGCTCCTGCTTTCGCGGCAGTGCCAGCCCGAGTGGAACTCGGGCGCTTCCCCAAGAGCACTTGAATTCAGAGTTTTTTCCGCAGGCTCGGAGCCTGTGGCCTGCCCAAGATCGAGCCGAAATCGTAGTTTTTCCGCAAGCTGCCAGGCTCACGGCGCAGGCATAGAATAGCGGCACGATGCGAGCTATTTTTCAGTGGCATTTAGGGTCGCGCTTTGTTGAGTTGGGGCGGCGCACTTTGATCATGGGCATTGTGAATGTAACTCCCGATTCGTTTTCGGACGGAGGCGAGTATCTGGATGCGGAGAAGGCTGTGGTGCGTGCTGAGGAGTTGCTGGAGGAAGGCGCGACGCTGATTGATGTGGGGGGGCAGTCGACGCGTCCGGGAGTTGCGCTGGATTCGGTGTCAGAAGAAGAAGAGCGACGGCGAGTTCTGCCGGTGATTCGGGATTTGAAAAAGAGGCGTCCGGATGCGGTGGTGAGTGTTGATACGCATAAGGCTGCGGTGGCCCGGGCGGCTGTCGAAGAGGGTGCGGAGGTTGTAAACGACGTGAGCGGATTCCGGTGGGATCCGAAGATGGCGAAGACGGTGGCGGAATTGAAGGTGGGAGCGGTGCTGATGCACACGCGGGGGCGTCCTGAGGAGTGGAAGACGCTGCCGCCGATTGGCGATCCGGTGCTGATGGTGAAGCGGGATTTGCGGCAGTGGGCGGAGACGGCGACGCTGGCCGGAATCAAGCGGGATCGGCTGGTGCTGGATCCCGGGTTTGGATTCGGAAAACGGCTGGAGGAGAATTATCCGCTGCTGGCGCATTTTGGGGAGTTGCAGCAAACCGGATTTCCCCTACTGGCGGGTGTTTCGCGGAAGTCATTTATCGGGCGGATGATGGCGGTCGATGGGAAAGATGTGGAAGTAGCGGAACGGATGAATGGAACGGTGGCGGCGGAAACGGCGCTCATTTTAAAGGGCGCGCATATCATCCGGACGCATGATGTGAGGTTGGCGGTGCAGGCGGCGCGGGTGGCGGACGCGATTGTATCGAGCGGGGGGTAATGTGGCGAGGCACGGCAGTCGTGGGGAGCGGGAATTGCCGTCGGCGGGACGGGGCAGAGCCCCGTCACCACACGAGACTCTGAAAGGCGCCGAGTTTTTTACTCTAGGCCGGCGGGGAGGGTAGCTTGAATAGGTCGGCCACTTCTTCGCGAGACAGGTTCCAGGCGACGATGACGCGCACAATGATTCCCACACCACCGATCGCCAGGGCTTTGGGCTGAACCATGACAGTGGCGGAGGAGACGGATGGGACCAGCATGACGATTCCGGTGATGGCGATCAAGGTGGCGGCGTGGCGGACGAAGTTGACGAGTTTCAGCAGGCCCCACGCGACTCCGGCGGAGATGGCGGCGGTTAAAAGGAACATGTAGGGGCCGGCGAGCTCGAGTCCGAAGAGGAGCGGGGAGCCGGCGGAGAGAGAGATGGCGTCGGGATCGATCAATCGGATCACGCCAATGGCACCCAGGTAGAGCCCGCAGAGGGCGAAGAGTATGGCGACGGCGCGAACGCCAGCCGGGGTTGATTTGGAGGGATTGTCGGGCATGAGTTCTGCAGGCAGCAGATTTTGCCATCTTATAAGGATTGGCACGCGACGGCGAACCAGAGGTTCCGCGCAAGGCTCGGGATAGCAGTGGCCGAAAGGGTTAAAGAGGTCGGCTAGATACCGTAATTCACGCTGCGCAGTGCGTTTTTGTAGGCATCGCGGGCTACAGAAACTTTTTCGTGAGCGTCGTGCTCTTTGAAATGGGCGGTATCCCAGTGCTCCATCGCAGTCATGGAATGGTCGGGAGTGGCTAGGGCTTCCTCGGCGCGAATCGCGACGACCCACTCGTCGACGGCTTTTTTGTAGTCAAGGCGGAGTTGATCGAGATTCTCTTTGCTCATAGCGCTGGAGACTAATGCGGGCCACGTGCCGGGTCAATCCGCGGGAAACAAATTTCACGGAAAATTAATGGGCCGGATTTTTCGACCGACGTTCCCAGCGATTCTTTTCAACCCAGCTGTCCAGCTAATGAAGGCAATCGAAGTTGCCGTTCTCGCGCTAAGGCTGTAAGGTACTCGGCCAAGGATTCAATCTTAACTGGGGGATCGGATGAAAATTTGCCGCGGTCTGCTGGTCGTTTTCTTTTCGCTTACTTGTGTCAGTTTTGCCGGGGCGCAGCCTTCCATGGGTGCGAAGACGGTGGTGGTGCATGCCGGGCATTTGTTGGACGTGAAGACGGGCAAGACGCTGGCGAATCAAACGATCGTGATTCAGGGCGACAAGATTGTGAGCGTGGGATCGGACAGTGCGGCTCCGGCGGGAGCGCAGGTGATCGATCTTTCGAACGCGACGGTGCTGCCAGGGTTGATTGATGCCCACACGCACATCACGTTCACCACAAATTTTGGTTATTCGCGGCTGGGGATTTCGATTCCGCGGGAGGCGCTGAACGGGGCGCGGAATGCGCGGGTGACGCTGGATGCGGGGTTCACAACGATCCGGAATGTGGGAGCCGACGGATTTACGGATGTTGCGTTGCGCGATGCGATCAATGCGGGAGATGTGCCGGGGCCGCGGATGCTGGTGAGTGGTCCGCCGCTGAGCATTACTGGAGGGCACTGCGACGATAATATGCTGCCGTTCGAGTGGCACGTGCAGAACGAGGGGGTCGCCGATGGAGTCGAGGCGGTGCAGCATAAGACGAGGGAGATCATTAAGTACGGCGCGGACCTGATCAAGATTTGCGCTACGGGCGGAGTGCTGTCGCATGGGGATAATCCGCAGGCTTCGCAGTTCACGCTAGAAGAGATGAAGGCCATTGTGGCCGATGCGCACCGGTTGGGGCGCAAAGTCGCGGCGCATGCGCATGGAGCGGAGGGGATCCGGTGGGCGTCCGAGGCGGGCGTGGATTCGATTGAGCACGGGTCGTATATCGACGATGCGGCCATTGCGACGATGAAGAAGAATGGGACGTATCTGGTGCCGACGCTTTATCTGATGGACTGGTTTTTTGAGAATGCGGAGAAGATTGGGACTCCGGCGGAACTGATTGCGAAGGGGCATGAGGTGATGCCGGCGGCGCGCAAGAATGTGGCGCGCGCGTTTGCGGCGGGAGTCAAGGTTGGATTTGGAACGGATGCGGCGGTGTATCCGCATGGACTGAATGCACATGAATTCGCGGTGATGGTGAAGCTGGGGCTGACGCCGCTGCAGGCGATCCAGGCGGCGACCATGAATGATGCGGATTTGCTGGGGTGGTCGGACAAAGTCGGGACGATCGAGGCGGGAAAGTGGGCGGATATTGTGGCGGTGGATGGCGATCCGCTGGCGGATGTTACGACGCTGGAGCGGGTGAAGTTTGTGATGAAGGGCGGAGAGGTGGTGAGGAATTCGTATGCGAAGTAATGAAGTCGGAGGTTAGAGGTCAGATTGCAGAGGTGAAAACCTCCGTACCCATCCGAGGGTGTGATCGGCCATATGTAGATAGGCTTTTGCCCCCTTCGTGTCTCTAATCGATCGGGCCTGCCCCACAAAAGAATCGATAGCGCCGGGCTCGACAGGAATGTAGAGAGCGGCGGACTCAGCCTCGCCCATACCCTTGCAGCGATCAGACCAAATTCTTGCCAAGACTACAGCGTGACCGGCGGAGTCAACGCAGTAGAAATTCATGTCGATCCCACCGCCTGCGATTTTTGGGTCAAACGAGCCAAACTGGACGTGACGCAAGTCTTTAACATTGGCCGGGAATCCGTTCAACTCGTCCGCTGCTTTGGATAGATCGTCGTAGCCCAGATACATTTTCGTCGTTCCGCAAAAGGAACCGTTCGAGCACGTGATCTGGTATTCAATAACGTCTTTATCAAACCAAACGACTTCAAACTCAATGCCCCGCATGACTGGGGATTGTAAGCTCTGGAATGCTGAAATTGGGCGATCCCATTAAAGTCGGGCCGGTTTTTACCTCTGCAATCTGACCTCTGCCCTCTCACCTACCTACAATCCTTTAGAATCCCTCCTGTGTCTGTTCAACTTCAAATAGAAGCGACTCGCGGCGCGGCGCGGGCGGGGAAACTGATCACTCCGCACGGCGAGGTGGAGACGCCGGTGTTTATGCCGGTGGGGACGGTGGGGTCGGTTAAGGGCATCTCGCAGGATGCGCTGGAGGAATTGGGCGTCGAGATTCTGTTGGGGAATACGTACCACCTTTATTTGCGTCCGGGGATGGAGACGGTGCGGAAGATGGGCGGGCTGCACCGGTTCATGTCGTGGGATCGGGCCATTCTGACGGACTCGGGCGGGTTTCAGGTTTTCAGTTTGAATGAGCTGCGGAAGGTAAGCGAGGAGGGTGCGGCGTTCCGTTCGCATCTGGATGGGTCGGCGCATTTTCTCAGTCCCGAAAAATCGATGGAGATACAGATTGGGCTGGGAGCTGACATCATCATGGCGTTTGATGAGTGTACGGAGTATCCGGCGGACGCGGGGCGGATGCGGAGTTCGATGGAAATGACGCTGCGGTGGGCAGAGCGGTGCAAGAGGTATTTTGAGGCGCATAAGAGTGAAGTGCCGTGGGGGAGCAGCCGTCAGCCATCAGCCGTCAGCCGTCAGGAAGAGCGGGTGGTCGGTGGTCGGTGGTCAGTGGCCAGCGCGCGCAGCGCCGATCGCTGGCCACCGACCACCGACCACTCTTCTACACAGGCTTTGTTTGGGATTGTGCAGGGGGGGATGGATCGGGAGTTGCGGCGGGAGTCGGCGGAACGGACGGTTGAGATTGGGTTTCCGGGATATGCGATTGGCGGGCTGAGTGTGGGCGAGCCGCGGGAACTGACGCGAGATGTGGTTTTGTCGACGCTGGAGCATCTGCCGCAGGACAAGCCGCGGTATTTGATGGGGGTGGGGACTCCAGAGGAGATTGCGCAGTATGCGCAGGCGGGAGTGGACATGATGGATTGCGTGCTGCCGACGCGGGCGGCGCGGCATGGGTTGTTGTTCACGTCTGAGGGGAAGGTTTCGATCAAGCAGGCGCGGTACGCGCAGGATGAGGGCGCGCTGGATCCGGCGTGCGAGTGCCGGGTTTGTACGCGCTATTCGCGAGCCTATTTGCGTCATCTTTATGCGGCGAACGAGTTGCTGGCGCAGGTTTTGAATACCGTCCACAACTTGCACTACTATCTGGCAACGATGCGGACTGTACGGGCGTGGATACGGGCGGGGAGCGAGGCCTAGGAGGGAAGGACCGTGAATGAAAGCGGGTGGGCGGCAGGGATTCCGATGGAAAATCGCTGTAATTCGACGTACCCAACTTGACACCTAGCGAACGCTCCGGCATGCTATTCAGCTTAGGGATAAGGTCTGTTTTTTCTGTGCCGTTCCGATGGAAACCGGAGGGAGCATCGCCGGTTCTAGCCTGCAGGTGGAAGGGTCCTCCGGCCAAAGAAGAAAAATTCCCGCAAGTTCGCACGGAAGATTCAGCGGTGAAAAGAAGCAAACTTGTGCTGAGTTTTGGTCGTGTGGCCTGAAGACGAGCATCGGGCGGTGTCGGGTTGGGCGGATAGCGGGTTGGTGGTTTGATCTTTATTTCATTGCAAGGGATCGACTTGGCGGGAGAAATCATAGTGTCTGGCTGGCTAGTTGGAGTGCATGGCAGATTGGCGTTTTGGTTGCAGCTACCGGGGGGCACGAGTCTGCTTGGACTGGCTCCGCTGCTGTTTATTTTCGCTATCTTTTATTTTTTGCTGATTTTGCCGCAGCAACGGAAACAGAAGAAGTGGCAGGCAATGCTGGGCGACTTGAAAAATGGAGACAGGATCGTAACCAGCGGCGGGCTGCGCGGGACGATCATCAATCTCAAGGACGATGCGCTGGTTTTGCGCGTGCCGCCCGATAATCTGAAGCTTGAAATCAGCCGCGCATCGGTGGTCTCGGTGACGACGGCAGAGGAAGGAAAGTAGTCTTTGGTCGTTCGTCTTTGGTCGTTCGCAAAACCGTTCCATATCCAGGACAGTTTAGCCAGCGGGCGAAGGGCGAACAGCTAGCGACAGGTTTTCATGAATAAGAATCTAAGCTGGAAATTGGTTGTGATCTTCGGGATCCTGCTGGTCTTTTTGTTTGGGATTTTTGGCGTTCCGAAGGATTGGTCGGGCAAGGGGCTGGTCGCGTCGATTACCGACCGCATTCATTTGGGGCTCGATCTGCGCGGCGGCACGCATTTGATCTTGCAGGTGCAGGTGAACGATGCGGTCAACGTGGATTCTGATAATGCGATTGCGCGGCTGAAGACGGACATGCGGGCGCGCAAGATCAACTACGCGGATATCGTGAAGCCCGATCCGGTGAATCATCCCGAGGCCGTGGTGGTGAAGGGCATTACGCCTGATCAGAGCAGCGACTTCAAGAGTATTGTGGCCGACCGGTTGCCGGAGTATGACGTGACCTCGGGCGCGGAGAATTCCTTCACCGTCGCGATGAAGCCGCAGAACCTGAAAGATCTGAAAGATCGGGCGGTGACACAGGCGATCGAGACGATCCGCAATCGTATCGACCAACTGGGCGTGAGCGAGCCGGTGATTCAGGAGCACGGGCTTGGGCAGTATCAGATTCTGGTGCAACTGCCGGGTGTAGACGATCCGGCGCGGGTGAAGGAAATTATGCAGTCGACGGCGATGCTGGAGATTAAGCAATCGCTGGGTGGGCCGTATCCGAGCCAGGACGCGGCGTTGCAGGATAAGGGCGGAGTGCTGCCTCCGGATGCGGTGTTGATGCAGGGGAAGAGCATCGGTTCGCGGAACAGCGAAGGCGGCGAGCAGTGGTATTTAATTTCGCGGGCTTCGGCGGTCACGGGACGCGATCTTCGAACAGCGGAGCCGACTACCGACGAGAATGGTCAGCCTGCGGTGCGCTTCATTCTTACGGGTGAGGGCGGGCAGAAGTTTTATGCGTTTACCTCGGCTCACGTCGGCGATTTTCTGGCGGTGATTCTCGACAACAAGGTTCAGGAAGTGGCGACGATTAAGGAAGCCATCCGGGACACTGGAATCATTAACGGACGGTTTACGGAGCAGGAGACGCACGACCTGTCGATGACGTTGCGGTCGGGCGCGCTTCCGGCGGGGATCAAGTATCTGGAAGAGCGGACGGTCGGGCCGTCGCTGGGCGCGGATTCGATTCGCTCTGGCGTACAGGCAGCGGTTTACGGCATGCTGGCTGTCCTCATCTTTATGCTGGTGTACTACCGCTGGGCAGGAGTGAATGCGGATATCGCACTCATCTTGAACCTGGTCATCTTGCTGGGATTCATGGGCTATTTTGGTGCGGTGCTGACGTTGCCGGGAATCGCGGGTGTGATTCTGACGGTCGGCATGGGTGTCGATTCGAACGTGCTGATTTTTGAGCGCATACGAGAAGAGTTGAGGAATGGCAAGACGCCGCCGTCAGCGGTGGAACAGGGATTCAGTCACGCCTGGATCACGATTGTCGATACGCACGTTACGACGATTGTTTCGGCGGCAATTTTGTTCCTGTTCGGCACGGGTCCGGTAAAAGGGTTTGCGACGACGCTGGTTTTCGGTCTGGCCGCGAACTTGTTTACGGCAGTGTTTGTCTCGCGCGTGATTTTTGATTGGGTGCTGAGCCGGAAGCAACGTGGCGAAGCGCTGAGTATCTAAGACAGTCGTTCGTCGTTGGTCGATAGTCGTTCGCGGTTCTGCAACGAACGAAGCCGTTCGACCGACCGGCGACCAACGACCAACGACTGATTTGAAGGGATCGTAAGAAACGTGGAATTCTTTAAAAATACGAACATCGATTTCCTTGGGAAAAAGTGGTATTTTCTCGTTTTTTCACTGATCTTCAGCGTGGCGGGCGTGCTGTCGATGGCCTTTTGGCACGGGATCCCGTTGGGGGTCGACTTCCGCGGCGGAACACTCGTGTATGTGAAGTACTCGCACACGCCCGATACGGCTGCCATCAGCTCCGAGGCAGAACGCGCGGGATTGAAGAATGCGCGGGTACAACGCTACGGTCCAGTGTCGAATAACGAGGTGCTGATCGGTCTCGACATTCAGGAGACGAGCGAACAAGCGCTGGACAACGGCAAATTGAAGATCATTCAGGCGCTGGAGAAGAATGCGCCTGCCGGCAAGCAGGACCTGAATAATGCCAGTTCGATCACCGTCGGAACCGAGTTGCTGAATAGAGATCCGCTGCACCTGAGCGGCGAATCAGATGCGAATCCGCGTTACATGACGATTGCCCAGGCCATCGTGGACTATCGCGACAAGACAAAAGGCGGCGTCTTAACGTCGATCGACGAATTGAAAGGCGTGGCAGATCCGGCGGTGGTTGCGTCGTTGCAGGATAGCTTCTTTGTTTCGGATTTTGGCATACGGAACGTCGAAATCGTGGGGCCGCAGGTTGGGCATCAGTTGCGCAATCAGGCCATGTGGGCGACTCTCTATTCGCTGGGCGGGATGCTGATCTATCTGGCGCTGCGCTTCGAATGGATTTATGGGGTCGCGGCCGTGGTAACAGTGTTTCACGATACGCTGATCACGGTGGGAGCCTTTTCGCTGCTGGATCGGGAAATCTCGCTGACGGTTATCGCTGCCATATTGACGCTGATTGGATATTCCAATAACGACACGATTGTCGTCTTCGATCGCATACGGGAAAACATCAAGCTTCTGCGGCGGGACAAGCTTTCGGACATCGTCAACAAGAGTATTAATCAGACTTTAAGTCGAACCATCTTGACAGCGGGGCTGACTTTCCTTACCGTGCTTGCTCTGTTTCTTTTCGGCGGCGAGGTGCTGCGAGGGTTTAGTCTTGCGCTGGTGATCGGCATCCTGATCGGGACGTACTCGTCGATTGCGATTGCCGCCCCGATTCTGGTCGCCTACCAGGAATGGCGCGGGGAGCGTGGCAAGGCGCCGATTTCGATGCCGCTGCGGTCGGGTAATGGACCGGCGCAGCCGAAAGAAAAAATCAGGGTGTGATGCAGACATCTGGCGTAGAATCTTTTACCTGTCCGAAGAGACAGGATTTTACAGCGGGAAAGATGGGAAGATCGGGAGCAAAGAGGATGCGGTCGGTGTCTATATTGTCTTAAGGTCCGGTGTAGGAGAAGCCTATGTTTGAAGACAGCCTCATTGAGTCAGGCAACAGATTCAAGGCCAAACGACGATTGAGTACTACGATACTGTCCTTTTTGCTGCAGGTCGGGCTTATCGGTGTCCTCATCCTGATTCCTCTGATCTATACAGATGCTCTGCCCAAAACGCAGTTGATGACCTTCCTTGTGGCACCACCCCCGCCGCCTCCGCCGCCCCCGCCTCCAGCTGCAGCCCCGGTTAAGGTCGTGAAGATGGTGAGCGAAGTGGTCAACGGGCAATTGCGCGCACCGACCAAGATTCCAGACAAGGTTCAGATGATTAAGGAAGAAGAAGCTCCGCCGGATCTGGGCGCCGGAGGCGTCCCGGGCGGTGTGCCGGGCGGGATTCCGGGCGGCTCTGCGGGTGGCGTGATTGGCGGCATCATCAGTTCGACGCCGGTAGCGGTTCCGAAAGTGGCGACACCACAGCGCGTGCGAGTGTCCACGGGTGTGGCGACTGGTCTTCTCATCCGCAAGGTCACGCCGAATTATCCTCCGCTGGCGAAGCAGGCTCGAATTCAGGGCTCGGTTGTGCTGCAGGCCGAGATCAGTAAAGATGGAACGATTCAGAATTTGCAGTTGATCAGCGGGCATCCCATGTTGGCGCCGGCGGCGATCGAGGCCGTGAAGCAGTGGCGCTATAAGCCATACCTGCTCAATGGTGAGCCGGTGGCCGTGGAAACCCAGGTGGTAGTGAACTTCAGCTTGTCCGGAGGCTAGAGTCTCCGGATCGGCTCTTGCTGGTTTACAATTGCCGTTCTTGTTGGTAAGAGTCGCAGGTCTTTGTGGCGCTGTCGGCCCTCCCCGTCCTACCTTATTCTTAGACGGGAACCTTTGGGTGGCTTAACACCTCAGGGGCAATCCTGCACACTTTTTGTTTCTTTGCATCAAACGGTATTCGGGCTATCGGCTGGGGAGCCGGTTCGCTTGCGGCATGGCGGGTGCGTGCCGGGAGGTGAAACCGGAGTTCTTTGGCTGGAGTTGCCGGAGAGAGCTTAACCTGCCGACCTCCGGTGTCTAATACCGCCGGACGCACGATTTTTGAAAGCAGTTAGGAACAAGATTCAGAAACAGTTTGAGGAGGAGAAGCAACTCATGGTAGTGAACCTGGCAACAGCCGCACTCTGCAATTTCCATCTTTACGCCGCCTGGCTCTTTGACGATCAAGGCTCGGTCGGCTGGGACCCGATTTCGCTGTGGAAGCAGATGGGTATTCTAGCGAAAGCCGTGGTTATTATTCTGTTCATCATGTCGGGTTGGTCGATCGGCGTGATGATTGACCGCTGGATGGCTTTCAACGCCGCCCGCAATCAGTCCCGTTCGTTCGCTCCGGCGGTTGCGGGAGCGCTGCGCGAAGGAAAGATTGACGAAGCGATCAAAGTCGCCGAGCGCAACAAGAAGAGCCACCTGGCCAAGGTTGTCACTGCTGGCTTGATGGAATTCAAGGCCCACCAGGACAGCCCGGGAGAAATCCCTGGCGAAACGATTGAAGCTTCCAAGCGCGCTCTGGAGCGCACCGAAGCCATCGTGCACGCTGAGCTGAAGCGTGGCTTGGGCGGTCTGGCGACGATCGGTTCGACGGCTCCCTTCGTGGGACTGTTCGGAACGGTGGTCGGCATTCTGAACGCCTTCAACGGTATCGCTAAAGAAAAGGCTACCGGCCTGGCTGCTGTCGCCGGTGGTATTTCCGAAGCGCTCGTGACCACCGCGGTCGGCCTGTTCGTGGCGATCCCGGCCGTCATGATGTTCAACTATCTGACCGGACGCGTGGAAGCGTTTGACGTGGAGATGGATAACTCGTCGAGCGAATTGATCGATTACTTCCTGAAGCGCCGGAGCATGCGCCGGTCCTAAGTACCAAGTCTCAGGTCTCAGGACCTGAAGCTACGGGCTAGCGGGCCGCAAACGTGAGTTGCTGAAGCGGCGCCGGTTTTATCGCCGGCGCTCTCTCTCCCTCCTCACCGTTGCAGCACGGGACTTAAGGCAAGCACGCAGGAGACGGAATTCAATGTCATTAGCGAAGCGCAATGAGGGGGCGAACGTCAGCTCCGACATCAACGTGACCCCGATGGTAGACGTGATGCTGGTCCTGCTGATCATCTTCATGGTGGTCACGCCCATGTTGCAACACGGCAAGCAGGTAGACATGGCTCAGGTCAACAACCCCGAGGACATGCACGACGCCGATAAAGAAGATGCGATCCAGGTCGCGGTGACTCGGGACGACCACGTCTTCCTCGGAACCGACCCGATTAATCCGGATGACTTGACCCAAAAGATCAAAGACAAGCTGGCGAACCGCACGGACAAGCGAGTTTTCCTGAAAGCGGACGCGCGGGCAAAGTTCGGATGGGTAGTGACGGTTGTGGACGACGTCAGAGCGGCGGGCGTTGATCAGCTGGGGCTTTTAACGGAACAGAAAAAGAGTGGATCGTTTTCTCCGCCACCGAGCGCGGCAACACCAGCGCCTACGGGCGGCCAGTAGCACGTGATGATAGAGCAGTAGCAATACAGGAGATCGATTATGGGTATGGCAGTCGGCCCCAAAGGGGGCCAAAGCGCGAACATGAACGTCACGCCGCTGATTGACGTGTTGCTGGTGCTGCTGATCATTTTTATGGTGATCACGCCGCTGACGCCGAAGGGACTGGATGCGCTCGTGCCCCAGCCTCCGCCACCCAATCAGAAGCAGCCGCCACCTACGCCGGACCGGACCATCGTCGTGCAGTTGATCGATCACGGAGCCGGCAATCCTCCCGGGCTGAAAATCAATCAGGACGAGGCAACGTGGGAGACGCTCCAGGGCCGTTTGGAAGATATTTTTAAGACCCGCGCGGAGAAGGTGATGTTTGTAAAAGGCGACGATAATGTCCCCTTTGCGGACGTAGCCAACGTTATCGATATTGCGCATTCGGCTGGCGTCGATAAAGTGGGATTGATCACGGCGAAAATCGAGGCGGGCGGCTAGAATCTGGTTCGATGATGAAAGGTGCCGACAAACCTGTGCGGCACCTTTCTCTTCAGCTGTTTTACTCCGCAACTTTACTCCGCAACAAGGAGATTCATAAAGCAATGAAAACGACGCAAAGAGTGCTGGTGGTGATAGCCGCGGCTCTGGCGCTGCTGTCGAGCACCGCGTGCAGCAAACTTCAGGCGCGAGACCATCTCAACAAGGGTGTGCAGGCTTACAAGAACTCAAAGTTCGAGGATGCGATCGGCCACTTCCAAAAAGCGGTCGCACTCGATCCTTCGCTGATCAATGCCCGCCTTTATCTCGCAACCGCATATGCGCAGCAGTACATTCCGGGGGCGGATACTCCGGACAACAATCATTTTGCCGAGCAGGCGATCGATTCGTACAAAGAAGTGCTGCAAGTCGATCCCAGGAACGTGAACAGTATCAAGGGGATTGCGTATTTATATCTGCAGATGAAAAAATTCCCGCTGGCGAAGGAGTATTACAAGAAAGCATCCGAGGTGGATCCGAATGATCCCGAGCCTTACTATTCGGTTGCTGTGATCGATTGGACCCAAACCTATGTGCCGCGCCAGGAAGAGCGCGCGAAACTGGGGATGAAGCCCGATGATTCGCTTCCCGCCAAAGACAAGAAAGTTTGCGCCACCATGCGGGAAAACAACAGCGCCAATGTCCAGGAAGGGATCGACAACTTGAATAAGGCATTGAATCTTCGTCCGGATTACGACGATGCGATGGCGTACATGAACCTGATGTATCGCGAACGTGCTGATATCGAATGCGACGATCCGGCGGCGCGCTCGGCTGACTTGAAGACGGCGGACGAGTGGGTTGATAAGACGATGGCGACCAAAAAAGCCAAGGCGGAAAAACAGCCCGGCGCGGGAGCAATCGTCATGGATCAGAAGCAGTAACAACTTTCTAAACTTCAAGAAAGGGGCCTCGTGCTTTCCCAGCGCGGGGCCTTTTCGTTTGCCAGCCGGGCGACGCAACCGAACTCAGCCGAGCGCCGGGGGGCGCTCATAGCCCTCGGTGATTTGCGTTATCCGTATGGTCACGCCCGCAGGTAGAATCAGTGCGGCGCGAATGTGCCCGGTGTGCGCGCTCAAGTGAGATTGGTCCAAGAGCGGATGTTCAAGAAGATTCTGATCGCAAATCGAGGAGAGATCGCCGTGCGCATCATTCGCGCTTGCCGCGAGATGGGCATTGCGACGGTCGTGGTCTATTCGGATGTCGATCGCGGAGCACTCCACGTGCGCAAGTCCGACGAGGCCTATCCAATTGGTCCGGCGCCTGCGGCAGAATCGTATTTAAGGATGGACAAGATTCTCGAGGTTGCGAGGCGCTCGGGTGCGGAGGCGATTCATCCTGGATACGGATTCTTATCGGAAAACGCGAAGTTTGCGGAGGCATGTGCCGGTGCCGGGGTGAAATTCATAGGGCCCACGGCGCACTCCATGAGATTGATGGGCTCCAAGACAAGCGCGCGGCAACAGATGGAAAGGGCAGGTGTGCCTTTTGTTCCCGGTACATCGCGCGGGCTAGGGTCGGCTGAAGAGGGCGAAGCAGTAGCGGAGCGCATTGGTTATCCGGTGATGTTGAAGGCCGCGGCAGGCGGAGGTGGGAAGGGCATGCGCCTGGTGCATTCGCGCGAAGAACTGCGGTCGGGTTTGGAATCCGCAAAGAGCGAAGCGCAGCGTTCGTTTGGGGACAGTGAAGTTTATATAGAAAAGGCAATCGTCAATCCCCGCCACATCGAGATGCAGGTGTTGGCGGACGAGCACGGCAACACGGTATGGCTGGGGGAACGGGAGTGTTCGATCCAGCGGCGTCATCAGAAAGTCTTGGAGGAGGCGCCGTCGCCGATTGTTGATGCGGAGATGCGGCGACGGATGGGAGAAGTTGCGGTCAAAGTGGCCCAGGCCGCGGATTACACTAACGCAGGCACGGTGGAATTTCTGGTCGATCAGCAAAGGAATTTTTATTTTCTGGAGATGAACACGCGCTTGCAGGTGGAGCATCCGGTGACCGAGTTGACCACGGGATTTGACCTCGTGCATCTGCAGATCCGCATTGCTGCCGGCGAGAAACTGCCATTTTCACAGGCGGACGTGGGGATTCGCGGGCATGCCATCGAATGCCGCATTTACGCTGAGGATCCGGACAACAATTACTTCCCCAGTCCAGGAAAGATCACGGTGCTGCTGCAGCCTTCGGGGCCGGGGATTCGGCGGGACAGCGGAATGTACGAGGGTTGGAATGTGCCGATGGATTACGATCCATTGCTCGCCAAGCTGATCGGATATGGGACGGACCGTCAGCAGGCGATCATGCGGTTGCAGCGAGCCCTGTACGAATATTTTGTGGCGGGCATTAAGACCAATATTTCTCTGTTCCAGCGAATCCTGGGCGATCCGGAGTTTCAGGCCGCAAGAGTGGATACCGGCTTCCTCGATCGTCTTTTAGCAAAAGCGAATCCCGCCGTAAATTCGAGCAGCGCCGCGGAAGAGACTGAGGCGCTGGAGAAAATTGCGGCGATTGCGGCGGGAGTGTTTGCTGTGTTGGATCCGGTGTCGCCCCCCGGTAAGAACGGGACTGCGGGTAATGCGCCAGGTGCGGTTTCCAATTGGAGGCGGGGAGCCCGTTCAGAAACACTGCGCTGAAGCGGCGGCATTTGAGAAGCGAGTTCTTTTTCCTTGTCCTATGGTCTACGAAGTCATCGTCGGAGGGAAAACGCATCGGCTCGATCTGCAACGGAGCGCGAGCGGCACGTGGGAGTGCGCCTTCGATGGGCAGATCGTTCCCCTCGACGCATTGATCCCGCGGCGCGACGTTCTGTCGCTGTTGGTCGACGGACGGGCCTACGAGGTCAAACGGGAGCAGACCGCGACCGATCTCCACCTGTGGGTGGGCAGTAGTCGCTTCGCGGTGGAGTTGCGGGATCCGCGTTCGCTGCGATCGCGTATGCAAGCTACGGGCGTTGAGGCAGGGCCGAAGAAGATACTCGCTCCCATGCCGGGAAGAGTGGTACGTGTGCTGGTGGAGGAAAACTCCGAGGTCGAAGCCGGTCAGGGCGTCGTCGTCGTGGAAGCGATGAAAATGCAGAATGAGATCAAGTCGCCCAAGAAGGGGATCGTGAAGAGGATGATGGCGATCGCCGGTGCGGCGGTGAACCCGGGCGATGTCTTAGCGATCGTGGAATAAAATCGCCAACTGCGGCGTCGCGGAAGTTCCTCCCGCGTCACACCCGGCAACGTTATATCAAGCAAAGCCGATCGCGGCAATTCGTCGTGGTAACTTCTGAATCGAGTACCTAAGTCATCTGAAAAACGCTGACGCTTGCGCCTACTATGGATCAACACTTAGAGGTGCAATTTGAAGCTGCAGCGCTGGATCAGTTTCGCGACATTGGGGATCTCAATCCTCACGCTAGTGTTGGTTCTAAAGCGTCCCGCGCCGGTAGCGGCACCGCTTGCAGCGGCCACGGTGGCTGCCAATGCGCAGTCTTTTCAGGAAAAGGTGAACCAACTCGCGCAGCCGAAGACGCTCGGAGACGCGGCGACGGAGGTTCGCGTGACACCGGGAGAGTTATCGGCTGCGCTCTCGCAGGCGGCGGGAATGATGTCTGCGACTCCTACTGCAACCGCAAATACTTCTTCCGGCAATCACTCCGGCGACACGATGCCGAACAGTTCGGTCGCCAGTCCGGCGATGGAATTTCCTGGGGCTGTTCCAAATATCAAGGACTACCAGGTTTCGATGGATGGGGATATCGTTCGCGGTCAATTTCTCACGCAGATCGCGGGCAAGGATGTTTACCTCACGCTCGGCGGGCATCTCGGGTCGAAGGACGGGTATGCAACATTTGATGCGACAGAGGTAAAGATTGGCGATCTCAGCGTGCCGGCTTCGCTGGTCAACGAAGTGTTGCAGAAAAAACTGGCAGAGCAGCGCGAGCAACTGAAGCTTCCGAACAACGTCAAAGATATTAAAGTGGAAAATGGCGAACTGGTGCTACAGGAAAAATAAGCGGGAAAGAGAGCTGCGGGTGCTGCGCGCCAGTCTCCTGCAGAAAATGCCGTCATGCCTAATTGGATCAGGTTGTAAAGCAAAATCTGCCCAGCGGGCCACACCGCGGTGCCCCTTCCGTAGAGTCTTCTAATTCCCATCTAATGTCGTTCTAATCCAATCGGTTTTGAATCGGGAGTATGACGACATACCCGATGCAGCCGAATTATGCCGACAACATTCTGGTGGCCAGTCCCAGTCCAGTAGTAAGGGAGAGAGTGCTCAACAGTCTGCGCTCGCCTTCGCGTCGTCTCGAACAGGCGACTGGCGGCGCCGAGGCGCTGGTTCATCTGGAAAGTGGCGGATGGCAAATGCTCTTTCTCGACCGCCGGTTGCCCGATCTAGACGCCGAGGAATTGGGACAGACGGTACGGCAGCGCTTTCCGGGAATCGAAGTGGTGTTCCTGGAAGCCGAGAGGGATGATGGGAGCGACTCCGGTGCGGAAGGGGAAGCTCGGTTCGTGGAGGTGGGTTCTACTTCTGAGTTCAGAGTTCATACGCAAGTTCGTGACGATAGCGGGCGCGATTCGCCGACTTTCACGCCGGTATGCACGCCGTCGGAACAAGCTGCAGAGCAATCTCCCGGTGGCGTGCTCGGATTCTCCGCGCTCTACAGCGCCGGGCGAAATGCCGCTCCCCTGCCCGGCATGATCGGGAACTCACGAGCGATGCAGCCTGTGTATCGGCTGGGCCGCCTTCTGGCGCCGCGCAACACATCGGTTCTGATCACGGGGCCAACCGGTTGCGGCAAGGAGGTTGTGGCGCGCGCGCTGCATCGGCTGAGCCCGAGATCCGAGCGCCCGTTCGCGGTGGTAAATTGCGCCGCCATTCCCGAAACGATGCTGGAAGCGGAACTTTTTGGATACGCGCGTGGGGCGTTCACGGGCGCGATGCAATCTTATGCGGGAAGGATCCAGGCCGCGCAAGGGGGAACGCTTTTTCTGGACGAAATCGGCGAGATGCCGTTGAGCCTGCAACCGAAATTGCTGCGCTTTCTCGAGCAGAAAGAACTGCAGCGGCTGGGCAGCGCCGAAGTCGTAAGGGTTGATGCCAGGGTACTTTCCGCCACCAATGCGCACTTATTGACGCTGGTGCACGAGGGAAAGTTTCGCGAAGACTTGTATTACCGGCTCTGCGCTTTCCCCATCGAGATTCCGCCGTTACGCGAGCGGGTAGAAGATATTGCGGAGTTGGGCGCATATTTCCTGGAGAAATGCGCTTCGGGGGGACGTGTGCCGCAGTTATCCGCTGCGGCGCTGGAATTGATGAAGGCACAGGCGTGGCCGGGAAACATTCGTGAACTGCAGAACGTGATGGAACGTGCCGTGATTCTTGCAGAAGAAGAGGGCGTGGTGCGGCCGGAACACTTGCTGCTGGCGGGGCAGAGAGCCGTTCGCTTGCAGTAGAGGCGAGGCACTGGGTCGTATGCACTTGGTGCCGGCATAAGAATGTTATAAGGCAATTTATGCCGGGCTGGCATAGCTGTTGCAGGACAGTCTGTATGTCGACCAATTTTCCAACCACCCGGGATCCGGGCCGCGAAGCGGAACATCCGCTGGTTCGCGCATTCGCCTCCTTCACAGAGGCGGCGGGTTCGCTGGAGCGCACCTATGGGCAATTGCAAGGGCAGGTGGCTCATCTGCGGCAGGAACTCGAGGTTACCAACCGCGATCTGGCATCGAGCCTGGAGGAAAATCGCCGCATTCGCGAACGGTTGCGGCGCATTGTGGAGGGACTGCCCTGCGGTGTTCTGGTGATCGAAGCCGACGGCCGGATTTCGACCTTGAATCCGGAGGCAGAACGTCTCTTGCAGGGAAGCTTCGAGGCGGCGTCCGCGCTGCCCGAGACTCTGGCGGTGGTCTTGCAGCGAGCGCGCGCGACCGGCGAAGAAGCGGAGTTGCCGCTGGGCGATCTGAGGGCAGCCGAGGAGGGGACAGTGCCGGGCGCGGCTGGTGCGGTGTGGGTAGCGATCCGCCATGCATGGCTGGAACAAAGCCTGGCACCGGCCACCTCGGTCTATATTCTGCGCGATGTGAGCGAGGCGAAAAAGCTGGAACAGGAGCGCGAGCATCTGCGCAGGCAGCAGGCGCTGGTGGAGATGTCGGCTTTGCTGGCGCACGAGATCCGCAATCCTCTGGGAAGCCTCGAACTTTTTGCCGGCCTGCTGGCCGAAGCGAATCTGGAGGGCGAAAGCCGGCGCTGGATCGAGCATGTGCAGGCGGGTCTGCGCACGCTTTCGGCCACGGTGAATAACGTGCTGCACCTGCACAACACGCCGCAACCGGAGTTGTGCGAGATCGACGCCGGGCAATTGCTCGACTGGGCGCACGATTTCCTGCTGCCGCTGGCGAAACAAGCCCGCGTCGAAATGCAGATCGTCAATGAACTCAGGGGCGTGGTGATTGCGGCCGACCGGCATCGGCTGGAGCAGGTCGTATTGAATCTTGCGCTGAACGCGTTCCGGTTTATGCCGGGCGGGGGGTGGCTGAGTATCCGTGGACTGGACCCGGGACCGGACGCGGTCGAGATCGTGGTGCGGGACACGGGCCCCGGGATCGTGACGGAAGATCTGCCGCGGATTTTTGAGGCGGGATTCAGCACCCGTCCCGGAAGTTCTGGCCTGGGACTGGCCGTTTGCCGGCGCATTCTGGAACAGCACGGGGGCTCGATTGCGGTCGAGAGCCGCGCCGGTCACGGCGCGGCTTTCCGGTTGCGGCTCCCCCGGCGTCGGGTTGCGGCTGCCGAGGCGGAAGCCGTGAGCGGGAACGCTTCCCCGGGCGGCCCGGTTGCCATCCTGGCGGCGGCGAGCGAATTACGAGGGGAGCGATGAAGCGGCTCCTGATCGCGGACGATGACGCGGGGATGCGAGCGGCGCTCGAAGCAAGGTTTCTGCGCCGGGGATGGTTGGTTGATGTTGCGGTCAACGGCACGGAAGCGCTGCAGAAATTTCGCGCGGGTGTGCATTCGCTGGTGATCACGGACGTGCGGATGCCGGGGCGAGACGGTTTCGAACTGATGCATGAGGTGCAGATGTCGTCCGCACGGACGGCGGTGATCCTGCTGACCGCCTATGGCTGCGTGCCCGATGCCGTCGAAGCCATGCGCAGCGGAGCCTGCGACTATCTGGTCAAGCCGGTGTGCTTCGAGAAACTCGAACTCGCCGTGGAGCAAGTGCTGCGGCGCGCCGAAGTTGCGAGTCGAGACAGCGAGGCCCTGATCGGGCACTCGTTAGCGTGGCAGCAGGCGCTCGATTGCGCGCGGCAGGCTGCCGCGACCGATGCCGACGTCTTGATCGAAGCGGAGAGCGGCACGGGCAAGGAACTGGTGGCGCGCCTCATTCACCGGCTCAGCCGCCGCAAAGCCGGACCGTTTGTCGCGGTGAACTGCACGGCCTTTCCGGAAGCCCTGCTCGAAAGCGAACTTTTTGGCCATGCGCGGGGCGCATTCACGGGAGCAGTGGAGGCGAGGCCGGGCAAGTTCGAGATGGCCGACGGAGGCACCCTGCTGCTCGACGAAGTGGGCGAGATGCCGCTGGCGCTGCAGCCGAAATTGCTGCGGGCGCTGCAAGAGCGCGAATTTGACCGCCTGGGATCGAACCAGACGGTGCGGGTCAATATACGGGTCCTTGCCACCACAAACCGTCCGCTCGAAGCGGCGGTCGGAGAAGGCCGTTTCCGCGCCGATCTTTATTACCGGTTGAATGTGATTCCGATTTCTTTGCCCCCTTTGCGCGAACGGGCTGGCGACATTGCCGAGCTGGCGGAACATTTTGTGGGAATGTATGCGACGGTCGGAAATCACGACGGCCGGACGGCAGCGGGTGAGAAAGTCCGTTTGTCAAGCGAGTTGCTGGCGCGTATGGAACAACGAACGTGGCCCGGGAATGTGCGGGAGCTGGCCAACTTTGTGCGCCGGGCGGTGGCCTTGTCGCCGGGCGGAGAGATTGGAGTCGAGGCTCTGGAGCACGGGAAAAACCAGAACGGCCGGAAGCAAGCGGCAGAGAATGGAAATGGCGGATCGGCATCCGGCCCGCCGGAATCGAGTTCCGGGGAAGCGAAGCCGCCGGTATGGAAGCCGGGATTGTCGCTCGGAGAAATGGAGCGCCAGTTGTTCGCCATGACCCTGGAATCGACGGGCGGAAATCGCGCGCGGGCGGCGCAGTTGCTCGGAGTCAGTTTGCGTACGGTTCGCAATAAAGTCCGGGAATTCGGCCTGCCGCAAAGAAGCAGTTACTCCAGCACTTTTCCAAGAACGAAGGAGCCAACATGTCCATGATCGATAGCCCACTGATGCGCGGGCTGGAGCGCGTTCTCGATGAGAGCGCCTTCCGGCATCAGGTGATCGCAACCAATCTGGCAAATGTTGATACGCCAGGTTTCCGGACCAGGGACGTTCGTCCCTTTGCCAACGAGATCGAGCAGGCGATGTGGGGCGAGGGTACGGAGACAGCGAAGTTTGCGCCGGTGGCGCGCGAAGTCCCCGGACTGCTGGAGCGTCCTGATGGGAATAACGTATCGGTCGAGCGCGAGTCGCTGCTCCTGGCGCAAAACCAGCTGCGCTTCCAGGTGGCGGCGCAATTCCTGAAAGCGGAGTTTCACCGGCTGTCGAGCGCGATTAGTGGAGGAGGAACAAGCGCATGAATCTCTTTGGCATGCTGGAACTGAGCGGCTCGGCACTGGGGGCGGAACGGCAGCGGGCGGAGGTGGTGGCGAGCAACATGGCCAATTCGCAAACCACGCGCACGCCGGCGGGCGGGCCCTATCGACGTCAGCTGGTGGTATTTCAAGCGCAACGCGCGCCGCGTTTTTCGCTGGCGCTTGCCGGACTGCATCCGCAAAGCGTGTCGGCCGTGCGCGTGGCAGCGGTCGTGCCCGATGCACGGCCTCCGGTGTTGCGCTTCGAGCCCGGACATCCGGATGCGAACGCACAAGGATACGTGGCGTATCCGCAGGTCGATCCCATCGAGGAGATGACGGATCTGCTGGGCGCGGTGCGCGCCTATGAACTGAACGCGTCGGCGGTACAGGCGACGAAGAACATGATCTCCCAGTCCCTGGAACTTCTGCGTTAGCGCGGCGCGCGGTGGTTGACGTGCCACAGGGCCAAAGAAAGCAGGAAAGGGGTTGCGATGAGTACTTCGATTTCGTCCATCCGTATTGTGCCGGCCGATATCGGCAACGAGATTGGAAGCGTATCGACCGGCAACGGCGAAGGCGGAAAGTTTCTGGAGACGCTGCAGCAGTCCATGGATCAGGCGGAGGGCGCGCAGGGCGACGCCGCAACCCAGGTCGCGCAGTTGCTCAACGGCAAAGGAGCGGACCTGCACAGCGCGATGATTGCCGTCGAGAAGGCAGATCTCTCGTTTCAGCTGATGATGCAGGTGCGGAACAAGATCGTGCAGGCCTACCAGCAGATATCGAGTATGCAGTTTTGAGAAAGGCCGTTTCGCAATTCCTAGGAGCGTGGCCTCTTGAATAAGAGCCTCGAGCAGATGCAGGAATTTCTGCGCGGCTTGAGCCTGCGGCAGAAGGCTCTGTTGGCCGGTGGGACGGTGGCTGTTGGTTTGATCCTGTGGTTGTTTGTGGCCCTGTTGGATGGCGGCAAGAACGTAGTTCTTTATTCGGGGTTGAAGCCGCAGGATGCGCAGTCGATGGGAGCGCGGCTGGCGGCCAAGAACATTCCGTATGAGGTTTCGGCCGACGGGGGAAGCTTGCTCGTGCCCACCGAGAAATTGGACGCGGCGCGCCTGGAAACAGCTGCGCAAGGCCTGCCTCATAACGCCCGCCTGGGATTCGAATTGTTCGACACCCCCAACTGGGCAGGCTCGGACTTCAGCGAGAAGGTCAATTACCAGCGCGCTCTCGAAGGAGAACTGGAACGCACGCTGCAGACACTGGCGGAAGTCGAAGCGGTGCGGGTGCATCTGGTCTTGCCGCGCGAGTCTCTGTTTACCGAGCAGGAGCGTGTGGCCAAGGCGGCGGTGATTGTGAAGACGCGCGGCGGAACGCTGTCGCGCGAAGCGCAGCAGGCCATTCCGCAACTGGTGGCCAGCGCGGTCGACGGCCTGCAGGCGGAGAATGTCACGGTGGTAGACGCTGAGACGGCGACACCGTTTCTGGCGCGCCGCGGTCCGTCGGGCAGGGCGTCGTTCGATTCGGACGATGAACTGGCGGCGGCGGCGGTGCACGCCATTGAGCCGGTGGTGGGCGCGGAACACGTGCGCGCCAGCGTCCACGTCGAGTACGACCTGAGCAGCAGCGAAGAGTCCTCGGAGGTCTACGATCCGAAGACGGCGGCCACCCTGGCGCAGCAGCATTCCGAGGAATTGGCGGGGGGCGCGAATCCGGCGGGAGTGCCGGGAGTGGCGAGCAATGTGCCGGGCGCGGCAACGGCCGTGCCGCCGATGGCCGCACTCCTCGATAACCAGAGTTCGAAATCCGACAGCTCGACCTTCGCGGTGAGCAAGAACATACGGCATGTCACGAATCCCGCAGGCCGAGTGTGCCGCATCACGGCGTCGGTGTTGATCGATGACGCCGCCGAGAGCAGGCAGGAAAACGGCAAGCCGGTGAGCGGGCACAGGAAGCGCACGGCGGAGGAGATGACCGCGATCGAAAAACTGGCGCGCGCCGCGATTGGAGTCGATGAACAGCGGGGGGATCTGCTGGCGGTGGAAAATTTGTCCTTTCAGAGCGCTCCGGTGGAAATTCCGGCCGCGCCGGGGAAGCTGGAGAAATGGCGTCTGCTGCTGCAACCCTGGGCCGGCGCTCTGCGCTATGTGGGCATCACTCTGCTCTTCCTCGTGGTGTACGGGCTCGTGCTGCGGCCGGTCAGGAAGCAGGCCGTCTCCGCTTTCCGGCAGATTTCTGCGAATCTGACGCCGGCAGTCGCGGGTGGCGGGACGGGTCTGGGGAAAATGGAGCTTCCCGGCGGCAGCGAGCAAGGCAACCGTGCCGGAATGCTGAAGAAGGAGATCGGAGCAAAAATCAAGGCGGAGCCCGCGGCAGCCAGCCAGTTGGTGCAGACGTGGATTCGGGATGGAAAGCCAAAATGATTGTCGAGGCGCGCGTTGGAACTGATGCGGAAGGACGCATCTCAGCAGTCCTGAGGTCGAGGCTCTGTTTCGAGCTGCCGACGTTCCCCGGAGAACCGCTCGAGCGGAGAACGGCCCGGGTGCGCCTGCGAAAGCAAGCGGGAGGGATCAGGAAGTAGATGGCGACCCCAACCTCGAACCCCGGGTTACAGAAGGCGGCGATCCTCATGGTGCTGCTCGGCGAGGAAGCGGCGAGCCACATTTACCGCAATCTTCCGGAGTTGGATGTGCAGCGCCTGACGCGGCGAATCGCAGAGCTGGAGCACTTCAAGCCGGAGAGCGGATTGGCGGTGCTCGAAGAGTATTACCAGCTCACGCTGACCCACAGTTATCTGACGGAAGGCGGTCCGGAATACGCGCAGAAGCTGCTGGTTCGCGCCTTTGGCGAAGCCGGGGCGAGCCGCTTGCTGGAGCAGGTGCGGAACTCCATGGAAGAGAATGCGGTGCATCTGGAAAGTTTGCAGGAAGCCGACCCGCAGCAGCTGGCGAAGTTTCTTGAAGTGGAACATCCGCAAACCATCGCGCTGATCCTTGCGCATCTCAATGCGCGGCAAGCTTCGGCGTTGCTGATGCGCCTGCCGGAAGAAGTGCGCGCGGAAACCGTGAAGCGGCTGGCCCAGTTGCGCCAGTTTTCTCCGGATGTGGCGAAGAAAGTGGCGCTGGCTCTGAACAAGCAGCTGGAATCCGTGGGAGAACAGAGCCGGCGGGCCTACGCCGGATTCAAAGGGGCGGCCGACCTGCTGAATCAGCTGGAGCCGATCAAGAGCAAAAGCATTTTAGAGCTGATTGAAAAAGACGATCCCAAGATGGCACTTGGAATCCGGAACCTGATGTTCACGTTCGAAGATCTGCTCGGCGTGCCGGAAGCGGGAATTCGGGAATTGCTCGGGCAACTGGAGAAAAAAACCCTGGCGCTGGCGCTGCGGGGCGCGACGGAAGAACTCAAGAATCTTATTTTCAAATCCATGTCGTCGCGCGCCGTGGATATGTTGAAGGAAGACATGGAAGTACTGGGCGCGGTGCGGGCGAAAGATGTGAATCAGGCGCAACGCGAGATCGTGGAAGTGGCGCGCCGCCTGGAAGCGGAGGGGAAACTGGTGTTGAGCGCGGAGTCGCAGGAGGAATATGTCGTCTAGCGCGCCCCGGCGCCAGGCTGTTCCGGAAGCACAGCCTTTTTCCTATCTGGATGCGGGTGTGGCGGCGGGCGCGGTGCCAACTGCGTCAAGCGCCGGGCGAGCTGGTGCGGGTGAATCTCCTGCCGGTTCGTCCAATCCTGGGCCAAGCGCGGAGGAGCGAAACCAGCAGCTGCAAGCGGCGGCCTTTGAGCGTGGACGGCAAACGGCGGAGCAGAAGCTGCGCGCGGAACTCGAGGGCGCGGCCGCGAAGAATCGTGAGGCGGTGGCGCGGGCTCTCCGCGAGTTTGCGGCAGAACGAACCGGCTACTATCGCCGTGTTGAAGGAGAGGTGGTGGCGCTGGCGCTGGCGATCGCGCGCAAGGTCCTGCATCGCGAGGCGCAGATCGATCCCCAGACACTGGCGGGGATCGTGCGCGTGACCCTGGAAAAACTCGAGAACGGAACCAAGGTGGACCTGCGGGTTCATCCTCGAGAAGCGACGGAGTGGCGGCACTATTTCGCCTGCCAGATGGGGGACGCGCCCGCTCCCGAGGTGCACGAAGATGCGGCGCTCGCCCCCGGAGAATGCCGGATTGAAACCTCAATGGGCTCGACCGAGGTTGGCCTGGAAACGCAATTGAAAGAAATTGAAACGGGGTTGCTGGATCTGCTGGCGGAAAGGCCAGGAGCAGAAAGTGGCCGGGTGCCGCAGGCGGCGCCGCAAGTGTAGGCGCAGAAAAACGAAATGGCTTCGCCCATTCTTTCCGCGTATTTTTCGCATCTGCAGACTTCCTCCGCATTGCGCTGGCGCGGACGAGTGGTGCAGGTGGTAGGACAACTCGTCGAATCCGAAGGCCCATTCTGCACGGTGGGCGAGGCCTGCGAGATTATCGACGCACGCGGAGAACACTGGGCGGGAGAGATTGTCGGATTTCGCGGGCACACCGTGCTCTCGATGGCGTTGCGCCGTCCGACGGGAATACGGTACGGCGATGCAGTCGTGGTTTGGGGAAGGCGGCCCTCGTTGCGCCTCAGCGAGCAATTACTCGGCCGTGTACTCGACGGCGCGGGGAATCCGATCGACGGCCGGGCCGCTCCCGTGTGCCGCGAGCGCTGCGTTCTGGATCGGGAAGCGCCGCTGGCCCTCGAGCGCACTCCGATTCGCGATCCTCTGGGATGCGGCATACGGGCCATCGACTCCTTCTTAACCTGCGGGCGGGGACAGCGGGTAGGAATCTTCGGGGGCAGCGGCGTGGGCAAAAGCACGCTCATCGGAATGATGGCGCGCAACACCAATGCGGACCTCACGGTTCTGGGGCTGATCGGCGAGCGCGGGCGAGAAGTGGGTGAGCTGCTGGAATCGCTCGGCGAGCAGGGGCGGCGCCGTTCGGTGGTCGTGGTCTCGACTTCAGATCAAGATCCGTTATTGCGCATTCGCGCCGGACTGGCCGCGACGACCATTGCAGAGTATTTTTGCGCGCGCGGAAAACACGTGCTGCTGGTCGTCGATTCACTCACACGTCTGGCCATGGCGCAGCGCGAAATCGGGCTGGCGGCGGGCGAACCCCCCACGGCGAAAGGCTACACGCCTTCGGTATTTACCATGCTAGCCCGGCTGCTCGAGCGGGCGGGGTCGTTCGGTTCGGGCACGATCACCGGTTTCTACACGGTATTGATGGAAGGGGATGACGAAAACGATCCGCTGGTGGACGCGGTGCGGGCTCTGCTCGACGGGCACGTGATGCTAGATCGACGGCTGGCGGCCCAGAGCCACTATCCGCCGATTTCCGTGCTCGACAGTATCAGCCGCATTATGCCCGCGGTGATCTCGGCCGAGCACCTCGCCAAGACCAATGTGGTGCGCCGCTTGTTCGCTGGGTACAAGGCCTCCGAGGAACTGATTCGGATTGGGGCGTACCAGAAAGGCAGCGATCCCGAACTGGATCGTGCCATCGCGCTGATGCCGCCGCTGCGGGAGTTCCTGAGGCAGAGCTCGCGGGAAGCGGCGGGAATGCAAGACTCCCTGGCGCGGCTGATGGCGCTGCCGGTGTAGCGCGAGGTTCGAACCGCCCGATTCGAATCGCCGCGACGAAGCGATGCGGTTCGCCGCAGAAATCTTCGCCGCAGAAATCATGGATGTGAGTGGATGGCTTTTCAGTTTGCTCTTGCGCCACTACTGAGGCTGCGGCGGAGTCTCGAACGCCAGCGCACGCTGCAACTGCAAGAGGCCAATCTTCGCGTCGCCCGCGCGCGGCAAACCCTGGCGGACCTGGAACGGTTCATCACCGAAGCGGCTCAATCCGACGCAGCCGCACTGGCGGGTGGACGGACGGCAGCGGAGCTTCAATTCGCCATCCTGCTGCGACAACAGAGGCAGCATTATCGCGAGCAATTGAAAGCCGGACTGAACGAACTGGAGCTGGAACGACAGAGAGCGCTTGATGCCTACCATCAGGCCTACCGGGAACGGGAAGTGCTGGAAACTCTGCGCGCGCGCCAACGCAGCGCTTATCAACAGGAACAATCCCGCCGCCAGCAACTGGAAGTGGATGCCAGCCATCTCTTGCAACGATGGCACCGTCGAGAATAATTGCGTGGTGCTGAATTTTGCCGGGTCAGCCCGGCAATCCTTGCCCCTCGTACTCGGACATGGGCGGCCGATTTTAGTGGCAGTGCGGGCGAGTCGCAGTAACTTCCTGAAACCGCAAGGCGAAACAGAAGTTGCGCATTGGTGCATCGAGTGCAAATGAGTTTGCGGTGCTCTGATGCAGGTGGACGGGGTGTCCATTCCGGTGGCGAACACGGCAGCTCCGAACGGGAGCAGGGGTACAACGCCGCCCAGTCCGAGTTTCAGCGCAGCCCTGGCTTCGTCGATCGCAGTGTCCGAGCCCGTATTCTCCAATGCCGCACAGCCAGATGCGCGGAATGAATCGTCGATGACGGCGGGTTCGACTGCCGAGCCGGGGCCTGGCCCGCGACTCGAAGGGAACGCGGAATCGAAGGCGGTAGGGTACAAAGGCGGAGCCGCTGTCGACCTCGGCTCGCGGCTGAGCTTGACTCGCGGCAATTTGACAACGGTGGCGATCAGGTCCCCCTGGCGGTCGTCAGCGCGGCCCGGCACGAAACCAGTCAGCCCATCTCAATCCGGCATCGGATCGGCTGCGGTTCAGGAGTCTCGAGTACCGAGCGAAGCCGCGGCGACGATGGCGATAAGGATGATGTACACGGCGGCAACACCGGTTCCCGCTACGCTATCCGCTGCCTTGCCATCCGGGACTATTTCTAAGCCGAATCTGGGAAACGGAGGGAGCGATCCGCAATCGCATGGGATCGTTGGCGCTGCGCCAGTGGCGGCCGGAACTAGCGACTCCCCATCCGCCTTGCGACCGACGAACGGGCAGCCGGGAGCTCTGCCGAGCGCGGCAGCCCAGTCGACGATTTCTCTGTCGTCTTTTTCGCCGTCGTTGAACCATCTCGCGACTTCCGAATTATCGATTTCTTCGATCCAGCCGAATGAGGAAGAGCGATTGAGTCAATCCCGCTCGCCATCGTCCCGCAGCGAGGCTGGCGCTGTCGAGGAGGGCGGCCGCGCAGCTCCGAATCCAGCGCGCGCCAGCGCCGATCCGTCCCCGGTAACACGGCCCGAAGCGATTGTGTCGCAGCCGACTGGAGGGGTGCTTTACGAGACGTCCGCACGAGCAACGATCAACGCCACGGGGGTGCCGTCGTCCTCCAATATTTCGTTGCCGGCGACAGGTCAAGTGCCGGAAGTCGCGCCACTGTCATTTGCGCCTATGGCAGCGCTGGAGGCGATTCAGGCTTCGGTTTCTGCGAATGGCTCCGCCCCGTCCGGCACAGTCTCGGTCGCACCTTCCACGCTAGTCACCGGCGCTGTTCCGCCGCAAACCACCGAAACAGTCGAGAGCCAGTCTCAAACAGCGGTGTCAGGCGGCAACACCGCAAATCCCGATCTACCTCCGTTGGGACGCGATACGAATGCAGCCACAATCCCATCGGCATCCGCCCAAACACCAGCTGCGAGTTTCGAAATCTTGGCAAAATCTGGTAGTTCGCTGGCTACGGATGGTCTGGATAAGAATGAAGCCGCGGCGGAGTCGTTCGGTTCCCAGCCCACGGCCGCGCCTGTGTTCCGCGAAGCCCGGGCGGGGGATGTTACGAGGGTCAACACCATTGAAAGTTTTTCGCAGTCAAATCCGGTCGTGGGCAGCGCGCAGGAGGAGTCGGCTCGTATCGCCGAAGCCGTGCGCGATGCGTCAGTTCAACCGTCCTTTACACCTCGCGCTCCGGCGCCGTCGCCAGGAAGCGTTGCAAGATTGGAGCCTGGCAATGGCCAGGCGCCGATTCCGATGCCGGTTCTCCCGAAGCTTGCAACTGCCAGCTACACGAGCGGGCAGTCGAAAGAGACAACTGTTTTCCCGGAGCAGACGAACTCTCCTTCCTCCGGGACACAGGCTTCGCCCGATGCGGAAAGTGTTCCGGCAACGACCAGCGCCACCGGGGAGGGTATCAGTCCCAACGCGCCGGACGCCCTCAACATCGAAAACTCGACGCCAAGGGGTAAGTTGGAGGCGGCGAATTCCGAAACAACCAGCTCCACGACTTCCGCGACTGTTTCGTCAAACGGAGCGGACAAGACCGGGAAGAAATCTTCTTCGGCGGTTTTACCCGCCGTGACTCTGGCGAACGCCGTACCGGCGAGTCCCTCATCGTCGGGCGATGCTGGCGCCAACGTTTCGCCCGCAATCACCTCCGGCAAAGACGCTCCGGCAGCCGCGCAGGCGGTTCCAACGCCGTCGGCTGCAATCGCGGCACCACCGTCGGCGTCCGCGGGGCCGGCCGAGCTACCAAAATCGCACCAGATGCTCGATTCTCCGACCACAACTCTTCCGCCGGCGGCGGGTTCTGGGCCGAACCCAGCAATGGATGCGCAGATAAGCGGGCAGATGCATGTTGGGATTCGCACCGACGCCTTCGGGGCAGTCGAGATCCACACCGTTGTGCAGCACAGCCAGATCGGACTAACGGTTCACAGCGACCGCGATATCGCACGTTGGTTCACTTCGGAAGTGCCGGGGCTCGAAGCGGGCCTGAACAAGAGCCATTTGAATTTAACCGGCGTTGATTTTCAGAATTCGTCGCAGACGTCGGCGGGGTTTCAGCAGGGGCAGTCGCGGCAAAGTTTTTCTCAACCGCAAAATTCGCTGTCAGCAAATGCGAGGGAGGCGCTGCCCGAAAAAGAGTCAGCCGCGGAGAGCCTGGCCGTCCCCCTCGACATTTTGCCGTCAGACGGAATTCGTGGAAAGTCAGAGACTCACGTCAGCATACACGTTTAGGAGACAACCTTATGTCAATGTCACTGATGCAAATGCTTCAGGGTGCGGCTCCGGCAGCCTCGCGGGCGAGTGCAGCCGCGTCGTCTTCGTCGGGATCATCCGCTTCTTCTTCCTCTTCGACGACGGACCCGGGCCTGGATTTAACCAACACTTTTCTGCAGCTGCTTACCGTGCAGTTGCAGAACCAGAGTCCCCTCGACCCGCTGGATCCGAACGCATTCATTACCCAGCTGGCACAGTTCGATTCGCTCGGGGAATTAACCCAGATTCAACAATCGATGCAAACCCTGGTGAACGATGTGACTTCGACCGCGAGTTCCGCTTCGGGTGCGGGCGCGAACGCTGCCGCCGGCAACCATTCCAGTTCCGCGACAGCCCCCAATTCCATTTTTAATTAAAGGAGTCGTATGCCCAATTTTTCCGTGCCGCTTTCTGGATTGCAGGCCAGTTCCGCCGCCCTTTCGGCGACTGCCAACAATCTGGCCAACCTCAACACCATCGGCTACAAGGACCAGCAAATTCAGTTCGCCGATCTGTTTTATCAGAACCTCGGATCGGACGGCGCCGGCGACCCGATCCAGCAGGGTGCGGGCGTTAAAGTCGCTGCACAACCCTCGGATTTTACGCAGGGAGACGTCACTTCGAATGGGATCGACACGGATGTCGCCATCAACGGCAATGGTTTTTTTGTCGTTCAGCAGGATGGCGTGCAGAGCTATACCCGCGCGGGAAATTTTGAAGTCGGCACCGACAATCTGCTCGAAACCGCCGACGGCCAGCAAGTTCTCGGATACGCCGCTACCAACGGAATTGTGAATACCAGCGGCGGGCTGAGTACGCTTGCGCTCGGAGCGGGAACCAGCAGCCCCGCGACCGTCACCAGCAATGTCAGCTTGACCTCGAACCTCGACGCCGCAGCACCGTATGGTTCGAACTATTCCACCCAGGCAACCATCTACGATTCGCTCGGCGGCAGCCACGCCGTTACCTTCACCTACACCAACGAAGGAGTTGCGGCGGTGCCCGCATTCCCTGCGCAAGCCGCGACCGGCACACTCACCATGACGGCGCTGCCGGTTGCGACCCAAACCGTGACGGTGGGCGGCCAAACCTACACCTTTACGACGAGCCCGCCTGCGGCCGGCACCAACGATGTGTATATCGGCGCAACCATTGCTGAAACCGCGGCAAATCTGGCGAATGCCATCAACGGGAATTATGCGGACGCGGCCGGAACGGCTTCGCCCGGCGGGTATGGAACGGGAACGGTGGCCAACCCGGCCGCTAGCGCGGTAGACGCTGGAAACGGCGTGATCAACTTCACCGCGTCCGTTGCTGGAACATCGGGAGATTTCGCCGCTTCCAGTGCCGGCACAGGGTCCGCGAATCTCACCTGGAGCGCGGGTGCCGGCGCGAATGGTGTTGCGGCCGTTGCCGCGGTTCCCGGTGTGGTCAACACCTGGGGTTATTCGGTTACGATTCCCGCGGCGGACCTGGGCGGGGCTGCCACCGCCGCGCCGGTCACGCTCGCCAGCGGCACACTCGTGTTCAACGGAGACGGGACCCTGCAAAGCGTAACTCCCACCGGGGGAACCCCGTCGCTCACCAACCCCACGATCACGGTGCCGCCGAATGGATCGGTCTACGCGGATGGTGCGAATCAGGCAACGTTCACCTGGCATTTGACCAACTCTGCGGGTACGGGACTGCTCACCCAAGAGGCGGCGGCCAACAGCACGGCTTCCATTCAACAGGATGGCGCGAGCAGTGGCACGCTCCAGACTTTCAACATTGGATCCGATGGAACCATTACCGGATCCTTCAGCAACGGCACCACGGCAACCCTGGGACAGATCGCACTCGCCAGTTTCGCCGACGAACAGGGGCTTACGCGCACGGGGAACAACGATTACTCTCCCACGCTGGCTTCGGGACAGCCCACGGTGGGAGCGCCAACCAGTGGCGGATTAGGAAGCATCTCCGGGGGGGCGCTCGAACAATCGAACGTGGATATTGCGACTGAGTTCGCGAACTTGATCGTGGCCCAGCGCAGCTATGAGGCGAACGCGCGCGTGGTCACTACTTTCGACACGATTGCGCAGGACACCATCGCGCTGAAACAAGGATAAGAGCCGGTAGCAGGAGGCGGACCATTCAGGTTTGTGCTTCATATCTGCGTGGAGCAAGGCCTCCCGTCTAGAACCACCCACGAACTACATTCGAGAACGAAAGGGTACGGCATGGCGTCAGCCATGCCGTTAAAACCCGCCGCACAATCCGCTTCCAGCGCTGAGAGCCGAGTGCTCCCGACGTCGCCAAGGCACGTTGATGAGTGTGTGGAGCGGACACTAATGATTCTAAAAGATTGACGTTCAAAAAAGCCGAGTTTGTCATTGGCCGAAGGCGTTGAGAAGATGCCGACCAGTTTCACCCCCCCTTGGGTCTAACCTGATGGCTGACGGCTGAAAGCCCTTGACACACCAATCCGCCGGTACTATGATCGGCTACAAGTTTGCTTTAATCGGCAAGCTGGAATTTCATGCAGAGTGGCTGAGGGACGAGCCCTAGGACGCCACGGCAACCGGATCGGGATCATATATCTCCATCGCAGGTGCCAACTCTCGCCCGGTAACGGGGACCA
>Ga0182016_10000246_pt1 | contig 67475 bp, 53 predicted proteins | sample 712S2MmetaG_FD_120491 | JGI IMG/M metagenome (GOLD analysis project Ga0182016, IMG submission 120491) | Permafrost microbial communities from Stordalen Mire, Sweden - 712S2M metaG | ecosystem: Environmental > Terrestrial > Soil > Wetlands > Permafrost | place: Sweden: Stordalen | collected...
CACCGCGTACTCGCGTTCGAGCGCAAACTTCATCGATGTTACATCCGGCAATAACTCTTACGCGTTGACCGTTCCTGGTGCCGCAACCTATAGTGCATTGACCGGGCGGGACAACGTCAGCGGTCTCGGCATGCCGAAGGGGATGAACGTTGCGCAAAGCTTGTGTCCGGGTCGTGTGCCGTCGCTTGCTCCCGTTGCACAACTTAACCCGGCCGTGCTTGGGCCTTCCGCCCCGGTGCTCGTACCGCTGACGACCAACGTTGCGGCGTACGGAACCGACATGGGAGAACGCGCGACTAGTGACCTTACGACGGTACAGTTCGTGCTCCGGAACGTCAGCGGGATCGCCGCCAACGAGCAGGCTGTGTTGGCTGCATTGACGTCGGCAGGCTTCACGATCACGAAAACGTTCTCGAACCATCTCGTGATCGACGCTTCCGCACCGAATGCAACGGTCGAAGGCTTCCTGACCACAACCGTGCACAACGTCAATCAAGGCGCGCTCGGAGCGCGGATCGCACGCGTCGGGTCGCTGACGATTCCGGCTTCCGTCGCGCCCTATGCCGCCGGCGTCACCGTCGGCAACCTCGTCCGCATGAAAGCGGGCCCGGTCGTCGCCGCGCGCTAGATAATCCGGAGTCGCGTCCCAATCGGACAGTGCAACCCTTCTAGCCGCTGGAGCAATCCGGCGGCTAGAGCGCTTCATCCGTTGGAGAGATCGCGTGCGTATTGCAATGCTGGGCGGCGTCCTCGCCGTTGTTCTGGGATTCTCGTCGGTGCCCGCGAGCATGGCGCAGAGTTCCGCACCCTACAAGGTGCTCGTAACGAAAACGGTTGGAGGCGACGGCCGTTTCGACTACGTCTACGCTGACTCCGATGCGCGGCGCTTATACATCCCGCGACTTGCTCCGGCGGGCACGGTAAGCGTCTTCGATCTCGATACGCTTGCGCCGGTCGGCAGTATCGCTAACACGAGCGGTCACGGCGTGGCCGTGGACGAGCAGTCGCATCACGCTTTTGCCACCAGCAAGCCGGTTGCAATGTGGGATTCGGTTTCATTGGCGACGATCAAAACGATCGACGTGCAGGGCGGTCCCGACGGTATCTTCGGAGATCCGTTCAACGGCCGCATCTACATCCTGAGTCATACCGCGCCGAACGTCACCGCCATCGATGCGAAGGACGGCTCCATTGCCGGAACGGTCGATCTCGGCGGCGCTCCCGAACAGACGGTCAGCGACGGCAATGGTCATCTGTACATCGACCTTGAAGACAAGGCGAGCATCGCCGTCGTCGATGCGAAGACGCTAACGGTAACCGGTCGCTACGATCTTGCGGGCAAGGGCGGCATCTGCGCGGGGCTGGCCATCGACCGCAAGAACAACATTCTGTTTGCGGCCTGTCGCAATCCGCAGACGATGGTCGTCATACATGCGGGCGATGGAAAGATTCTCGCCACGCTCCCCATCGGCGCCGGCACCGACGGGGCCGCGTTCAACCCGAAAACACTGGAGGCATTCAGTGCGCAAGCCGACGGAACGCTCACCATCGTTAAGGAAAACAGCCCGACGACGTTCTCGGTGGAGCAGACGCTGCAAACCAAAGCCGGTGCCAAAACGCTGACGCTGGACGAGAAGACCGGTCGCGTCTTCCTGATCGCGGCGGATTACACGCCGGCGACGCCGGCGGCGCCGGGCGCTCCGGCAAGCCGGCCACAGATGGTTCCCGGATCGTTCTCGATTCTGGTGGTGGGCCGGCCTTAGCGTTCGTCGCGCCGGTGCTCGAGTTCGAGCGTGATCAGGCGTGCCAGGAGTGTGGCCGGGAACAACTGACCGATCACCGATTCCACGTTGGCAAGCGCGCGCGCGAATGGTTCAACCGGAACGATGTCGCCGTACGCGGACGTCGTCAACGTGGAGAAGCTGAAGTAGATGAGGTCGGCTATCCGGTGGTCTGAGATCGGTCCGGCAAGGTTTGACGAGAAGGCTCCCGGACTGAGCGCATCGATCATGCGGTAGGCGAGCGCGCACGTTGCCGCGACGTTGAGATAGATCGCGATCGCGCCCAAGATGCGATGGATCGTGACGCGGCCGGGCCCGAACACCGCGATCCCGAGCACGATGGTGAGGGCGACCAGTAAGATCAGCGCGGCGGCAAAGTCCAGCACCTCGGTTCGCTCGGACGGCCGCACGAAGCGCAGGACGACCGCGGCGATTTCCGTCGCCGACGCGAGAATTACGGCAATGACGGCGGGCCGGATATGCCAAACAATTGCGAGTACCGCCGCCACGTTCGCTGCCACGATCGACGCCACCACGATGAACGGCGCGCCGGCCGTTGCGGAGAGCGGCGCGAGCACAAAGAGCTCGATCGCCTCGATGACGACGAGCGCGGTCAAGCTTCGTTCGCGCGCGTGCGACTGCATGGGTGGCGAGTTAGGTTCCGACCGCCGAGGCTGCGTTGATCAACTGCATCGTTTGGAGCGGTTGCGTTTGAAACGGCGTAACCTTGATGATGCCCATCATTCCGTGATCCTCATGATCGAGCATGTGGCAATGATAGACGAACGTGCCGGCGATGGCTTTATCGAAATAGATCCGAAGTTTAACTCGGCCGGGGATGATCTTGTTGCCCTCGTGACGCGCGTACGGGATCGTCACCGTATCGAGGAGTTCAGCGTTGTAATGTTTCTCGAGCACGACTTTCTTGGGATCGGTGCGGTGTAGTTCGCTTTGCTCGTTACTGGACTCTTCAATGAACGAGAGCTGGTGGATATGGAAGGCATGAAGCTCGTCCGTATAATTCTCGAGCGTCCACTCCTCGAACGAACCGGCGCTGACGGTGATGTTGGGGTGCGGTTCCGGCGGAGAACTTTCGTAGGCGAGCCGGAACGGCAACTCCGCGAACGGCGAAGGGTTCGGGCCGGGGTGCGCGCCCACGGCGTTGGTCTGGGTAATGTAGAAGTTCTGATTGTCCCCATCCGCGTATTCCGTAAAGGCGAGCGTGCGCCGCGTTAGGCCGTGTCGCTTCGCGACCGCGTCGAATATCTGAGCTAGCTTCATCGCGCGCGTCGAAATCGCGCCCGCGATTCCCACGCTCGTCGCTCGAGCGCCGCTCGCCTTTGTCGCGCGTATCGTCACGAGCGATCGGGACGGCACCGGATCTCCGCCGCTGCCCGTGCAGACCTGAGCGGCTTGGAGCAACTCGTCCCTGCCGCGCAAGTCGATGATCAGGTCGGCGCGGCCGCCCGGGGGCAGCAGAACGAAGGGCTGGTTCAATACGGGAATCGGGCTGACCGGCTGCGTCAATGACGGAGCATGCGAGAGCGGTACGCCGTCGTGAGCGATGAGATGCATCGGGCCCGCATCGGCGTGCGTGGCCGCATCGATGAGCTGGAGCCGAAGGTACGTGTTGATGGTCGCGTTGACGACTGCCCACACTTCCCGGCCGGTCGGGGCTACATAGGGGAGACGCGACGCCTCGCTCGCGATATCGACGCCATTGATATTGAGCGGAGCCATGGTCGCACCGGAAGCCGGCGCGACGATCGGACACTCGGGATCGGGCGTAGCCGGGCCGCCGGCAGCGACCGACATTCGTAACGCCAGCGACTGCAAGCGCAGAACTTTGGCCGCACGTGAGCTGTCCGCAACCACGAGATTGCGAATGAGCAAGACGCGATTGGGCACGGCCTTGGTGCCCGTCACGAGCAACGCGCCCGCGAGGCCGCCGCCCACTTGATCTTCACTCACTCCGTGTTCGTGGGAGTGATACCAGTACGTGCCGGCCGGTTGCCGATCGCTCCCTGGAACGTGATAGGTGTACACGCACGTCTGCCCCGTCGTCGACAGGCTGGACGCAAAGATGTCGTCGTCGATCGGCTTCACGCGCAGGCCGTGCGTGTGGATGTTCGTGTCGAAGTTATTCGAGGACAGCGGCGGATCGATCTCGCGCCGGTCTCCGAACATGCCGGTAGTGACAACGATGGGGGTTGGGGGCGCCATCTTCATGCGTTCGCATTGCGGCCTCTGCGCCGTCCGATCCGCAGCCTGAGATTGCATCGATCCCATCGGCGCCATCGTCTCGGCGCTTGTTGTCTCGGGAATCCTGTCGTGCAGCGCGATGGAGAACGACGTATTGTTGTGAATCTCGAGCACCGGCGCGTCTGCGTACACCGCCTTGCCGTTTCGGTAGATGTAACAATACCGGTCGCCATCTCGAATCGCGGTCAGCGAGACCGTGGTGCCGTTTTTGACATCGACCATCGTCATCTGCGGTAACGGGACGGGTGTGCCGGCGACCGTCACGCGCGGAGAACACGCCTCGGGCGGACGCGCAGCGCCGGCTGCCGGAATTGCCGGATCGGAAGCAAGGACGACCGCCGCGCCGGCAAAGCCGACGAGAAGCGTCAAACGGAAGTCGATCGTTCGCATACCCTCACCCGTAGTATGAGCAGACGTGGTGGGAACGCCCCTTGGCGAGCACCCGGCTGCTTACCTTGTGGGCCGTCAAACCGTCGAGCCGGCAATCCGTGCGCGCGCGACGTCGTTTGCGAAGACGCGGCCGATCGTTTGGCGCAGCCAGTGCAAGCCCAGATCGGCGTCGCTGCGTTCGTGCCACGCGGCGACGACCGTGATCGGCGGAGCGTCGAACGGTAGATCCACAAATCGTATCGCGTGACCCGCAAAGAAGACCGCGCTCGCACTTGCCGGCACGACGACGATCAAGTTCGTGCGGCTCAAAATTGACGGCAAGATCGCATAGCTGGGCACGCGTAGCATCACCCGATCGCCGCGCATTTCGTCGAAAGCGGATTCGTGTGCGCCGCCGGCATCGACGCGTGCCGACACGACGGCGTGCTCCGCGCTGCGAAACGCTTCGAGCGAGAGCGCCGGTGCGAGGGCCGGGTGTCCCTCGCGAAGCGCGCAAACATAGCGGTCCGAAAAGACGGTCTGCGTCCGAATCGCTTCGGGCACGTTGCTCAAGATTCCGATTGCGAGGTCGGCGTCGCCGTCTGCCAAGCGATCGAATACGCCGGCGTCCAGCGGGGCGAATCGGAGCCGCACGTTCGGAGCGGTCGTTGCGAGTTTGGGCAGCAAATGCGGCAGGAAGCTGACCGTACCGAAATCGGTGGCGACGATGCGGAACTCGCGCGTCGACTGGAGTGGATCGAAGTGTGGTTCGGGCAGAATCGCGGCGCGCGCGATGGCCAGCATTGCGGCGATCGGCTCGCGCAGCGCAAGCGCCCGTTCCGTGGGCGCCATCCCGCCGGCGCTTCGAACGAATAATTGATCGGCGAACAACGTCCGCAGCCGCCGCAGCCCCTGACTCACCGCGGGCTGCGGCAGATCCAGCACGTCGGCCGCGCGCGAAACGCTGCGTTGGGTAGAGAGCGCGTCGAACAGCTCGAGGAGACGCAGATCGAGCGATGAGAGATTATGCATGTTTGCAATATATCGCCATGCAAAAATGCGGCTTGCGCGCCTGAGACGGTACTTCCTATACTCGGGGCACCTGTTTCGCGAAACTTTCTTGCCGGGAGGCTGCCGATGGAAGCACGCTACCAACACCTCACCCGCACCAATCCCGGCACGCCGGCCGGCGAGCTACTGAGGCGCTACTGGCAGCCGGTCGGAATGAGCGCCGAGTTGGTCGCCGGCGGCGCGCCGGTCGCCGAACGTATCATGGGTGAAGACCTCGTCCTCTTTCGCGACGAGTCAGGACGACCGGGCGTGCTCGCGCAGAAATGCGCGCACCGCTGTGCCGACTTGAGCTATGGTCGCGTCGAGGCCGGCGGACTGCGCTGCGTGTATCACGGCTGGGTTTTCGATGTAAACGGCGCGTGTTTGGAACAACCGGCCGAGCCGCCGCAGAGCACGTTCAAGGATCGCGTGCGGCAGCGAGCCTTTCCGTGTCGCGAGGCGGCCGGTGCATTGTGGGCCTATCTCGGTCCCGGCGAACCGCCGGTCTTTCCGGCGTTCCCCGCCCTCGCCGGTGAGGAATATCGTTACACCACGCGCTGGAAGGGAAGCGCAAACTGGCTGCAAGCGAGTGAAGGCAACATCGACCCGGTACACACGTCGTTCTTGCACCAGATTCTGCCGAAAGACCCGGAGATGCGCGCACGCTGGGGCGTATTCTCGATCAACGCGCGACCGGAAGTAACGGCTGCGGAGACGCGTTTCGGCGTGCGGCTGTTCACCAAACGGCGCTTACCGGATAGCGACCAGATGCTGCTGCGCGTGACGAACTTTGTGATGCCGAATGCCTGCGCCGTGGGCGGCTTCGAGGGTGATCTCGGCCCCGGCGGGTGCACGATGCTCTGGGATGTTCCGATCGACGACGAACACCACTGGCGCTACGAGTTCATTTTCCATCGAAGCGGTAGACTCGACAAAGAAACGCTCGACGCACAGTACCGGTCGGAGAAGGTCAACGGCGATGAGATGCGCCGTACGCCGGACAACCGCTATCTGCAAGATCGCGCCGCGATGCAGCGCGGTGACGAGTACATCGGGCTTGGCGAATGCTTCACGGTTCATGACGTGTTCATCACGCAGTCGCAGGGCATCGTTCACGACCAGTCGCACGAGGCGCTCGGCTCCTCCGATATTGCGATCATAAAAGCGCGCCGTCAACTCGCGCAGGCAGCGATTGACGTGGCAGAAGGCCGCGATCCGATCGGCGTGTTGCGCGACGAGGCGGCCAATGACTATCGCGATATGGTGGTGATCACACAAACCATCCCTCAAGAGACGGACCTGGCCGCCTTCTGCGATGATGTCGCGGCCGACGGCACGCTCTACCGCCTCGAGGCGTGCGCGGCGACGGTATGAACCACGAGCCGGTAAAGCACGGCTTCTACGTTCACGCGATCACGCATGAAGCTGCAGGCATCGCGTCGTTTGAGTTTCGCCCGAACGCGGGTTCGGTTGCGCCGCCCATCGCGGGAGCGCACATCGACGTCGTGCTGCCCAATGGACTGACGCGACAGTATTCTCTGATCAACGCGGCCGGAGAAACCGGTGGCTATCGCGTTGCGGTGAAACGCGACGCGAGGAGCCGTGGGGGCTCGCAGTTCATGCACGAAGCGCTGCGTGTCGGTACGCCGCTCACGGTGAGTGCGCCGCGCAACAACTTCCCGCTGCGCGAAGACGCACGGCACAGCGCGTTCGTCGCGGGCGGGATCGGCATAACGCCGATCGTCAGCATGATCGAACGGCTCGTTGCGCTCGGGCAGTCGTGGGAACTCGTATATGCCGTCCGGTCGCGCCGCGATGCGGCGTTTCTCGATCGCCTCACCGCGGGTCGCGGCCGGGCGCACGTGCACGTCGACGACGAAGTGGGCGGCGCGTTCGGCGTCGGTGCGCACGTGCAGAACCTTCCCGCGAACGCCGACGTCTACTGTTGCGGACCGGCGCCGATGCTCGATGCGTTTCTCGAGGCAACTGCCGAGCGAGACCAGACGCGCGTCCACGTCGAGCGCTTCGCGGCCGCACCGCTGGAACCGCGGCGTGGTACGTTTGTGGTCGAGCTTGCGCGCTCGAAGATGTCGGTGACGGTTGCGGACGGCGAATCGATCCTTGCTGCGCTGCGCAACGCGGGCATCTCGGCGGTGTCTTCGTGCGAAGAAGGCGTCTGCGGTACGTGCGAGACCGCGGTACTCGATGGACGTCCCGATCATCGCGACAGCGTGTTGAGCGCAACTGAACGTTCCGCGAACGCGAGCATGATGATTTGCTGTTCCGGAAGCGCGACGGAGCGCTTGGTGCTCGATCTTTAGACAATCTTCACTGAGTATTCACACTCCGGCGAAATAGTGTGCTGGTCACATAGCTACTTGAGGGAGTGTTAGCCAGTGTTCGATTCACCTTACCGCCGCGTCGCTGTCGCGATCGATGGTTCACCGGCCTCGGATGCCGCTATCCGCTTAGCCTTTACGGTCGTTTGCGCCGGCGGAGAGGTCGCATTTCTCCACGCAACCGATCGCGCCGCGACCATCGCGCACTACGTAGCACCGTGGAAATCCGACATTGGCGCGCTGGAGTCCATGGAACTCTTCGAACGTGGTCTCTTTGAGAGTGCTTGTAAGCGGGCTCGTGCGCTCGGCTTCGCATCGTCGGGCCACGCAATCGAAGGCTTTACCGGGCAAGCCATCGTTAACTACGTTCGATCTTCAGGTGTAGATGCTGTCATCTTGGGCGCCAGCGGCGACCAGGGGATCGCGCGCACGAAGCTCCCGAGCACCGCGGAGGACGTACTACGCGCGGCGGGAGTCCCCACGTTCATTGTACCGTCCCCACGCTTTTCGAACAAGGAACAGCTCATCGGGCGAATCATGGTTGCGATCGACGACTCAGAGCCGTCGGCAAGAGCCATCGAGCGCGCGATTACCTTAGCCCAGTGGACGGGCGCAGAGATCCAGTTCGCCAACGTACAAGAATGCGATTTTGCGCGACGTGCAAGTGACCGAGCTATCAGTACCGCTGCATGCGAGCAGGCTGCTCGCGCCGGCGTCAAAGCCGACGCCGTCATCGTACATGGTTCGACTGCGGAAGCGCTCATTGCGGCTGCTGAGTTATGGGGTGCTGATCTCATCGTCGTGGGCACGCACGGCCGTATCGGCCGCGCTCGACTTCGCTATGGCAGCGTCGCGGAAGCCGTGGTGCGTAGCGCAACATGCCCAGTGATGGTGGTTCCCGGCGGAGTGCCTGCAGCTCGCCAGGAAATTGCCGCTTCGGCATAGGCGCGTTAAGGGGCTTGGAATGTCGCGGGTCCGACAGGTGTGCCGAGACCGCTCGGTCCGTCCCAACCGACACCGATGTTGCAGATGCTCGGCATCGACGGGCACGGGCCGCCGTTGTTCGTCAAGCCCGAGACCATCAAGGTGACATCGTGAAAGGCGGACGCCGGTTTCGCGTAGAGTCCGGCCGGGACCGGGATCGGCGCGAGGTGCAAGACGGTGGTATTCGGCGCGGAGAGATGCGCTGAGGCATAGGCGTAGAGTCCGGCCTATCCGCCAAGAAACGCTTGCTTCAGGATAGCGGAGCAAGAACCTCGCCCGGGGCGGCGGGGCCACCCCATGACCCCATCCACCCGAGCGAGGCAGTCGTGGATCCACATGAGAAGAACTTACGTCGTGTTGGGAGTCATGCGTGGAGATAGCGTTCGCCTCGGCCGGAGAAATTGCTCGGCGAATCCGGAGGCGTGAGCTTGGATGCCTTGAAGCGCTCGAATATTTTATCGAGAGGGTCGAGCGCTACGACCAAGCAGTGAACGCCGTTGTCGTGCATGATTTCGATCGTGCTCGCGAAAGGGCGCGGAGCGCGGACCGGCGCGGTTTGAATTCAGATACGATTGGACCGCTGCACGGCGTTCCGATGACCGTCAAAGAGTGCTTTCAGTTGACCGGAACGCCGACGACCTATGGAGTGCCGGCGTATCGCGACAATATTGCGCGCGCAAACGCCGTCGCCGTCGATCGGCTTCTTCATGCGGGCGCGAACATCTTCGGCAAGACGAATGTTCCGCCGTGGCTCGCAGACGGTCAGAGCGCGAATCCGATCTACGGTCGAACGAACAATCCGTGGTCACTCGATCGCACTCCCGGCGGGTCATCCGGCGGTTCTGCAGCTGCGTTGGCGGCCGGCCTGACCGGTCTTGAACTCGGGAGCGACATCGCTTCGTCTATACGCAATCCGGCGCACTACTGTGGCGTCTTCGGTCACAAGACGACGTGGGGAATCGCATCCGCTTATCGTAAGTCGCTCGCGGAAAGCGCGTCGCCGGACGATATAGCCGTTATCGGACCACTTGCGCGAAACACCGATGACCTCGAACTCGCGCTTTCGATCATCGCTGGGCCCGACGAAGCGGTGCCATCGAACTTTCGGTTCGGTTTGCCGGTCGAATCCCGCACGCGGCTTGCCGATTTTCGCGTGGCCATTGCTTATGACGACACGTTTGCTGAGGTTGACGATGAGGTTAGCAATCCGTTGCGGGCGCTAGCCGAAGCCTTGCGGAAAGCCGGCGTATCCGTCCGGGAAACGCGTCCAGATCTTGATAGCGAGAACTGCTATCGAATCTACATGACGCTAATGCGGGCGGCCGGCGCCGGACGCGCGAGCGACGGCGACTTTGCGCAGTTGAAGCAGCAGGCCATAACGGTAAACGTAAGCGGAGCCGACATGCGCAGCACGGCGCTGCGCGGAGCGACCCTGACTCATCGTGACTGGCTGCGCCTCAATGACGAACGGCGCGGCATTCAAGATCGCTGGCGTGCTTTCTTTGAAGATGTCGACGTCTTTCTTTGTCCGCCGCTCTCGACGGCCGCCCATCTGCATATGCTGGAGGAACCAGCACGTCGTATGCTCACCATCAATGGCAAACAGGTTCCGTACGGTAAGCAGCTATTTTGGGCCGGCCATTCCGGCGTTGCGTATCTTCCGGCAACGGTCGCTCCACTCGCTCGAACGCCGGGCGGACTTCCGACCGGCGTGCAGATCGTGGGCCCGCAATATCACGATTTGCGCTGTATTCGCTTCGCTCAGTTGCTCGAACGAAACTACTACGCATTCGAACCCCCAGCCGGGTACGTTTAGCGGCCGTCCGGGACGAAAGTGTGATCTCGGCATCGGTGTGGGGCATTGCCCGACTTTCCCAGCCTCGTACCTATGCCTGTCGTGCCGGTTTAGCGGGTTGGCGCCATCGGCACCGTTTCGATCTCTGTGTTCTGGAGCTTACCGTTCAGTTTTTCGGTTCGCCGGATATAGACGTTCTGGATGATGTCGCGGGTGGCGGGGTTGAGTTCCACGGGGCCGCGCGGGCTCTCCCACTTGAGACCCTTGAGCGCGGCCATCGTTTTGTCGTAATCGAAAGCGCCTTTTTGCGCTAGCGCCGCGGCGTAGATGGCATTCATCGTATCGTACCCTTCAGCTGCGATGACGTTCGGCTCGATGTTCGGTGCAATGCTCCGTATCGTCCTGACGAATTCGCGGTTGATCGCCGAGTTGTGCGCGGCGCTGTACGGGTAGGCGGAGATCACGCCGATGGCCTGGTCGCCCTCGGATTTGAGGCTGTTCTCCTCGACCAGATCACCGGTCGCAAGCAGCTTGATTCCGGCTTTGTCGAGTTCGAGCGAATGGTATGCTTGAAGGAACGGCTGCGCACCGAGCGGTGCAGGCATCCACAGCCAGAGCGCGTCGGGTTTAGCATCCTTGATGCGTTGCAGGTAGGAGGTGAACTGCTTACTGCCGAGCGGCATGGCATCGGTGCCGAGCATTTTTCCACCGCCCGCGGTGAAGGTTTCGGCGAAGCCGTTGCTCGCGTCCACGCCTGACTGCAAGTTCGAGTAGATGCTGTACGCCGTCTTCATGCCGTGCGCGGCCGCGTAGCGGCCCATCGCTTGGCCGAGTTCGTAGGTGGTGAACGAATAGCGCGTCATGTTCGGGAACTTCTCGAGGTAGCCCAAGGCCGTCGCATTGCTGACGAACTCGGGCTTTTTCGCCGCCAGCGCCACGGTGCCGGCCGCGATCGCATTGGCCGTCCAGACGAAGCCCGCAATCGCGTCGACCTGATCCTGAACGATCAGTTCTTGCGCGTGGCGTTTGGCGAGGTCGGGATTCAAGCCGCCGTCGTCGCGGCGGATGAGTTCGATCTTGCGTCCGGCGACCGTATCGCCGTGCATTTTCATGTACGCGGCGATTCCGGCATCGAATGCCTGCGTGCCGGGATCGCTATCGGAGAAAGTCCAAATGATCCCAACTTTGAGTGGTGCGTCGGCCGTTGCGACGGTGGCAAAGAGGAGCGAGGAGACGGTCACCGCGATGGCGGCAATGGTTGTGAAGCGGATTCTCATGTTGAGGACCTCGTCGAGCGGCAGCGTCCCGTCATGATCCGTCTAGGAGATTGACAGGTACCTTGTCGATATTGACAACGCGATGCCGATGTCCTACCGTCCTTATGGACAGCGGCTTTTTCGGGCCCGCAGTTAGGAGTACCGAATGTTGAGCGTGGAAGAGAACGAATTGCTCACGCGCGTGGGCCCCGGCACGCCGGGCGGCTCGCTGCTGCGCCGTTACTGGCATCCGGTCATGAAGGCGAGTGCTCTCGAAGCCGGCGGTGAGCCGTTGCGCGTGCGGCTGCTTTGCGAGGACTTCGTCGCATTTCGTTCGCCGGATGGCGAGCTTGGATTCATCGAAGAAGCCTGCCCGCATCGTCGCGTCTCGATGTCGCTCGCGCGCAATGAAGCGTGCGGACTGCGCTGCCTCTTCCACGGTTGGGTCGTTGGTCGCGATGGGACGGTCGTCGAAGCGCCGTCGGAGCGCGGCAATTTCGCCGCGAAAGTGCGCACACAGCGCTACCGCGTGCGTGAAGAAGCGGGGCTCGTTTGGGTCTTCATCGGCTCAGGGGAGCCGGCGCCCTTTCCGGCGTTTCCCTTCACCGCGCTTCCGCTCGATCATATCGACGTCGCGCAAGTGCCGGGCCGTTGCAACTGGGCGCAGTTGCTCGAAGGGCAGATCGACTCGGCCCACGTTTCGCATCTCCACTCCAGCGTGCCGAACCCGCTGAGTGCGATGAACAACTATGACCCCGCGCCGCGCTTCGACGTGCACAACACCGCGTGGGGCTATCACATCGGCGCGCTTCGCTCGCTTCCCGACGGCCGGTATTACACGCGGATCACCGAGTTCGTGATGCCGTACTTTCAGTTCATCCCGCCGGCCGCTCCGCCGGAGACAGCGCTTTACGACACGATCCCGCGGTTCATGGTGTGCCAGGTCCCGCTCGACGACGAGCACACGACGGTCTGGTACATCATGTGGAAGACGAGCGGCCCGATCGAGCGCGGCGAACCCGGGGCGCGGTGGGAGATCTGGAACCAAGAGTACCAGGCAGTGATCGACCAGCACAAGTTCGGGCAAGATCGTGCGGGCATGCGCGCCGGCCACTTCAGCGGGATCAACAACCTGCTTACCGAGGACATGGCCGTTGCCGAAAGCATGGGGCCGATTGCGGATCGCTCGCGCGAATACCTCGGCTCGAGTGATACCGCGGTCGCGCGCTTCCGGCGCCAGTATCTCGAAGCAATCCGCGACAACGCCGAAGGGCGGTTACCGCGCGGCTTGGCCCCCGATACGCCCTTCGCCCTGATCGAAGGGCGCGGGGTGATCCATCGTGCGCCGGACGCCTGGCGCGAGGCGCTCGCGCCGGAGCTCGCCTGATGCTGGCCGTCGCAGAGAACGAATTGCTCGTGCGCGTCGGCCCGGACTCGCCCGGCGGCGCGCTGCTGCGCCGCTATTGGCATCCCGTGTTGAAGGCGAGCGTCCTCGAAGCCGGCGGCGAGCCGTTGCACGTACGATTGCTCGGCGAGGACTTCGTTGCGTTTCGCTCGCCGGACGGCGAGTTGGGTTTCATCGAAGAAGGCTGTCCGCATCGGCGCGTTTCGTTGTCGCTTGCGCGCAACGAAGCGTGCGGACTCCGCTGCATCTTTCATGGCTGGGTCGTGGGCCGCGACGGTGCGGTCGTCGAGGCTCCGTCGGAGCCGGCCGAACGCGGTAACTTCGCCTCCAAGGTGCGGACGCGGCGGTTCCACGTGCGCGAGGCGGCCGGGCTCGTGTGGGCCTTCATCGGCGATGGGGCACCGGCGCCGTTCCCGGCGTTTCCGTTCACTGCGCTGCCGGTCGACCACATCGATGTCGCGGAGGTGCCGGGGGCCTGCAATTGGGCGCAACTGCTCGAAGGGCAGATCGACTCCGCGCACATCTCGCACCTCCACGCTTCGAGTGCGACGATTTCCACGAACCCGTCGATCGCCGCCGCGCTCACCGACAAGGCTCCGCGCTTCGAGGTCCGCAACACGCCGTGGGGCTTTCACGTCGGCGCGGTGCGCACGCTGCCCGACGGCCGGTACTACACGCGCGTTACCGAGTTCGTGATGCCGTATTACCAGGGCATCGCACCAGCCGTACCTCCGGAGACGGACCTCTACGACACGATCCCGCGCTTCATCGTGTGCCAGGTACCGCTCGACGACGAACACACGACGGTCTGGTACATCATGTGGAAGCCGAGCGCGCCGATCGTGCGCGGCGAGGTTGGGGCGATGTGGGAGATCTGGAACCAGGAGTACCAGGCCGTACGCGGCCGGCACAAGATGGGGCAAGATCGCGCGTTGATGCGCGCCGGACACTTCAGCGGGATCAACAACCTGCTCACCGAGGACATGGCCGTCGCCGAGGGTGCGGGACCGGTCGCAGACCGGTCCCGCGAGACCCTCGGTACGAGCGACACGGCAGTCGCGCGCTTCCGGCGCCAGTACCTCGAAGCGATTCGCGACAACGCGGAGGGGCGGCTGCCGCGCGGCCTGGCCGCGGATACGCCCTTCGCTCTCATCGAAGGGCGCGGCGTCTTTCACCGCGAGGCGGACGCATGGCGTGACGCCCTCGCACCGGAGCTCGTTTAGGTGATCGCTCGGTGGATCTGAGTCTCTCGCTCGCGGACGAGGCGTTTCGCACCGAGGTGCGCGCGTTTCTCGCGGTTGCCGTTCCGCCGGATGTGCGGGACAAAGTCTTGCGCGGTGAACCGTTGCTCGATTCCGAGCGCGATGCATGGTATCGCGCGCTGTACGAGCGCGGGTGGATGGCACCGGCTTGGCCCGCCGCGTACGGCGGCGCCGCCTGGACGCCGATTCAACGGCTCATCTTCGACGAGGAAGCGAGCACCTCAGGCGCCCCCCTCGCCGGTTTGCCCGGCGTGTTCATGCTCGGGCCGATTCTGATCGCCTTCGCGAGCGAAGAGCAGAAGGCGCGGTATCTGCCGCGTACGCTCAGCGGAGAGATCCGGTGGTGCCAAGGATACACGGAGCCCGGTTCGGGTTCGGATCTCGCATCGCTGCAGACGCGTGCGGTCCCCGACGGGGACGAGTACGTTGTCGACGGGCAGAAGATTTGGATCACGCAGGCCGACCGGGCCGACATGATGTTCTGTCTTGTGCGTACGTCAACCGGTGAGAAGAAGCAAGAGGGCATCTCGTTTCTGCTGATCGACATGACGTCGCCGGGCATTATGGTGCGTCCAATCAAGCTGCTCAGTAACGACTCGGAGATCTGCGAAGTGTTCTTCGACGGCGTGCGCGTGCCGGTGGCGAATCGCGTCGGCAACGAAGGCGAGGGATGGACTTACGCGACGCGCCTGCTCGAGCACGAACGCAGTGCCGTCGGCAATGTCAACCGCGCTCGAGCCGCGCTCATGCGCATCCGCGAGTTCGCGGCCGGGCGCCGCAACGGAACTGCCTCGCAGCTCGACGATCCCACGTTTGCGAACGCGCTCGCGCGGCTGCATATCCGTTTGCAGGCGGCAACCTTCATACAGTTACGCGCCGTCGCGGCGGCGACTGCCGGCGAACGCCCGGGCCCCGAGTCGTCGCTGCTCAAGATCATCGGCACGGAGATCACGAAAGATCTCGCGCATCTGGCGATGAGCGCGATCGGCTACCCCGCGATCGAGAAGCAGGCCTTCGAGACGATACGGTATTTCGACAGTCTCAAATTGTCGATCTTGTCGGGATCGAACGAGATCCAGCGGAACATCGTCGCCAAGCGTATTCTGGGTTTGTAGGCGGATCGCAAAATGGATTTCACGCTTACCCCCGAGCAGACGCTGATGCGAGACAGCGTCGAGCGCTTCGTCGCCGAACACTATGCGTTCGAACAACGCGTGGAGCGCGAGCGCAGCATCGCGGGCTGGAGCCGCGATCACTGGGCGTCGTTCGCTGAATTAGGCTGGCTCGGACTCCCGATCCCGGAAGCCCACGGCGGCTTCGGCGGGACCGCCGTCGATACGATGATCCTGATGGAAGCATTCGGCGGCGGATTGGTGGCGGAGCCGTTCGTTCCGACCGTCGTGCTTGCCGGCGGCATCCTGGAGACGGCGTCTGCAGAATCGGGGGCCGCCGAGATGCTCGCGGAGATCGTCGCAGGCGACCGCATCGTCACGCTCGCGTATGCGGAGCCGCACGGCGGCTACGACCCACGCTTCGTCGAGACGAGCGCGCGGCGGGATGGCGACGTGCTCGTCCTCGACGGTCGCAAGATTGCGGTACCGTACGGCGCTGCGGCGCACACCGCGATCGTCTCCGTGCGCACCGCCGGCGCGAGCGATGCGCCCGACGGGATCACGCTGGTTGCCGTCGATCTAGATGCGCATGGCGTGACGCGTCGCGACTACGTGACCTACGACGAACGCCGCGCCTCCGATCTAACACTGGAAGGCGTGCGCGTTCCGGTCGCTGCCGTCATCAGCACGCTCGGCGAAGGACTTCCCGCGCTCGAGCGTGCGATCGATCGCGCCATCGCCGCGCTCTGCGCGGAGGCGGTCGGCGCGATGGGTATCGTTTTGCGCGCTACCATCGACTACCTCAAGGCGCGCAACCAATTCGGCCGGCCGATCGGCTCGTTTCAAGCGCTCCAACATCGGGCCGTCGACATGCTGATCCAGCTCGAGCTGGCCCGCGGCATGGCCGCATACGTCGCGACCGAGGTTGACGGCGACGACCCGTTCGCGCGCCGGAATGCCGCCGCCGCGGCCAAGGTGCAGATCGGAGAATCGAGCCGCTTCATCGCCGAGCAGGCCGTGCAGCTGCACGGCGCGATCGGACTGACCGACGAGTTGTTCGTCGGTGGGTACGTGAAACGCTTGACGATGATCGGGCGCGAGTTCGGCGACGAAGGCTTTTTTCTCAAACGTTATTCGTTGACAGAACATCTAGAAAGTGGTGGTTTTTCGTGACCTCAGCGACATCATCCGGAGCCGAAGCCGAAGCCGGTGAACTCAGTACATCGACCGTCAAGGTCACCTTCGAAGACGGGATCGCGTGGGTGGTGCTCAACCGGCCCGAAAAACGCAACGCCATGAACCCCGCGATGAATCGCGACATGAACGTGATTCTCGACGCGTTGGAGATCGACGATCGCTGCAAAGTGCTCGTCTTGACGGGCGCCGGCGACGCGTTCACCGCCGGGATGGACCTCAGAGAGTTCTTCCGGGAAACGGCGGGATTCGATCCGATCAAGCGCCGCCGGACGATGGCGCAAGCCACCAACTGGCAGTGGCGGAAGTTGCGCTATTTCGCCAAGCCGACGATCGCGATGGTCAACGGCTGGACGTTCGGCGGGGGTTTCCTCCCGCTCGTCGCGTGCGACCTCGCGATCGCCGCCGACGACGCGACATTCGGCGTTTCGGAGATCAACTGGGGCATCATCCCGGCCGGTAACGTCACCAAGGCGATCGAAGCCGTGCTCAACGAACGCCAGGCACTGCGCTACATCATGACCGGCGACCCGTTCGATGGGAAGAAGGCCGCCGAAATCGGCCTCGTTACCGAGGCCGTGCCGCGCGACCAGCTGCGCGTCACAGTCGTCGCGCTCGCGCAAAAGCTCATGAAGAAAAACCCCATCACGCTCTGGAATGCGAAGGTCGCGTTCAAGCACATCGGCGAGATGGATTGGGAGCTCTCGGAAGAGTACTTGACGGCCAAGGCGATTGCCAACACGGCGATGGATCCGGAACGCGGCTCCGAACGCGGTCTCAAACAGTTCCTCGACGACAAGTCGTACAAGCCGGGGTTGGGCGAGTACCAGCGTGAGGAGTGACGCCCCGGCGGTGCGACCGCCGATGGAGCGTCTGCTACGGGCCCGGTCGATCGCGATCGTGGGCATCTCGCCCGAGCCCGGCTCGATCGGGTTCAATTGCCTGCGCAATCTGGAGAACTTCGGCTTCGACGGCGAGATCGCGCTCGTCAGCCGCAGCCGTTCCGAAGTGAGCGGGCGGCCGTGCGCTGCGCAGATCGACGATCTTCCGTCCGGCGTCGACGCTGCGCTGCTGTGCTTGCCGCGTGCCGGCATCGTCGACGCTCTCGAGGCCTGCGTGCGCCGCGGGATCGGGGGGGCGGTCTCGTTTGCGTCGGGGTTTGCCGAAACGGGCGAACGCGGCCGCCGCGAGCAGGCGCGCATCGCCGAGATCGCGCGCGACGCCGGGATGGCGTTCGTCGGTCCGAACTGCATGGGGTTCGTGAACTACGTCGACGGCCTCCCGTATTTCATGCACGTGACGCCGGCGCGCCGGGCCGCCGCCGGGCCCGCTCTAGCCGTGCTGGCGCAAAGCGGCGGCATGATGGCCGTGATCAACGAGATGGCGCGCGACCGCGGGTTGAACGTGTCGTATGCGGTCTCCACCGGCAACGAGGCCGTCACAACGGTCGAGGACTTTCTCGAAGCCGTATTGGCGGACGAGCGCCCCGGACCGGTCGCGATGTTCGTGGAGCAAATCCGTCAGCCGCAGCGTTTTCTCGCACTCGCGCGCACCGCCCAGGCGAGACGGCGGCCGATCGTGCTACTGCATCCCGGCCGCAGCGAAGGTGCGCGTGCATCGGCGCGCTCGCACACCGGCGCGATGGCCGGCGACTACGAAGTGATGCGCGCCGTCGTCGCACACGCCGGGGTCGCGTTCGTCGATACGCTCGACGATTTGATCGACCTCGCCGGCCTGATGACGCGCTTTCCCGAGCCGCCTGCCGGAGGGATCGGGATCTTTACGGATTCGGGTGCCTACAAGGGACTCTCGATCGACCTGTGCGCGTCCAGCGGGCTCGCGCTGCCACCCCTTTCTCCGCCGAGCGTTGCGACGATCGCGGCGGAAATGCCTGACTACGCCTCAGTCGACAACCCGCTCGATCTGACGATGCACGCGCTCAGCAATCGAAAGCTGTACGGCGCTGCAGCTGCGGCCTACTGCGACGATCCCGGGATCGGATGCATCGTCGCGGCCGTGATGTCGAGCCGCTTCAACGTCCCGATCCTCAACGAGGGAAGCGCGTTCGAATCGCTGATGGCGACCCGGAAACCGGCGGCCGTCGCATTCCTGGGAGAATCGGAGTTGCCCGCTGAGGTGATCGCCCGGCTGAGGGCAGACGGTTTCCCGCTCTTTCGCTCGGGCGAACGCGCACTCCGTGCGATGGCCCACTACACGCGTTACGGCGAACACCTACGCAGCGCCGGGCGCCGGACGCCGGTGTCGAAGCCGGGTGTGCGCCCGCGCATCGAACGTGCCGGCATCGTTCCTGAATACCGGTCGAAAGCCGTGCTTGAAGCGGCGGGTATGCCGATTCCGGCGGGCGCATTGGCGCGCACGGCTGACGAGGCGCTCGCGATCGCCGGTGCGATCGGCTTCCCGGTAGTGCTCAAGGCGCAATCGCCCGATCTTCCGCACAAAAGCGAGGCCGGCGGAGTGATCGTCGGCATCGCGGACGAGGCGGCACTGCGCATTGGCTGGGAACGCTTGAGGGCCGACGTGGACCGTCACCGGCCCGGCATCATGCTAGAAGGCGTGCTGGTCGAAGCGATGAGCCGGCGCGGCGTCGAAGTGCTCGTCGGCGCAAAGCGCGACGCGGAATGGGGACCCGTTTTGCTCTTCGGCGCGGGCGGCATTCTGATCGAGATCCTGGCCGACGTCGCGCTCCTCCCGGCGGACGCCGCGCGCGAGGACGTCGCCGGCGCGCTCGCGCGGCTCAACGTTGCGAAACTGCTCGACGGCGTGCGCGGGGCGCCTGCGGCCGATGTCGATGCGGTGGTGGATGCCGTGATGCGGTTGGGCGAATTGATGTGGGAGCAGCCCGAGATTCTCGAGATCGACGTGAATCCGCTCGTCGCGTTCGAACGCGGCGGCGGCGTCTTAGCGCTGGACGCGCTGATCGTCACCGTGTAGGGCGACCGTCGTGCGGGCTACGCGTCCTCGCCGTCGATCAATGCCGATAGCAGCGACCGAAGGAGCGCCACTTTGGCGGGCTTGAGACGCGAGAAGAACTCTGCCTCCGCGGCGTCGACCGCTCTTTCACATGCGTCGAGCACGCGCTTCCCTTCGGCGTTGAGGCTGACCAACAGGACGCGTCGGTCTTTGCGGTCCTCGGCTCGACGCACGAGTTTTTTCTGAGCGAGCGCTGCGATCGACTCGTTCATCGCCTGCGAGGTCACGAACGAACGCCGCGCGAGGTCGGCCGACGTCAGGCCGCCTTCCCGAGAGACGAGACTCAGCAGCAAGTACTGCGCACTCGTGATGCCAAACTCTCTCAGTGCACCGTCGAGCATTGCTCGAACGTCGGTCTCGAGGCGCCGAACGAGATACGATGTGCGACGCACATGCGGCGAATTCGGCGATTGCCGTGGCTTCAACGCGAGAACCGTTCGCATTACGGAGTATTTGCCGGTCCGCGGAGCGCCGCCTGTCGTTCGCGCCTGGACAGAGCGCCGAGTCTGGACGGAATTTCTCTTGATCGTGGGAAAGATGAGCGCTGTTCGCTCACGTCAGATCACGTCGTCAGGAGATCCGGATGCTTCGGAATGCTGATGCACCGCTAACGCGCTCTGCTGCCATCGCAAGCGTAGCGGGGACGGCCGCGGCGCTCGCCATGGGAGTCAGTGCGCGCGCGGCGGCGGGACGCGCGCTCGCGCTGACCGGCGGCGGCGCCACCGGAACCGCGTGGGTAACGGGCGTTCTGCTCGGCCTGCTGCGGGCAGGTGTCGATCCCAATGCAGCCGACCTGGTGATCGGAACGTCGGCCGGGTCGATCGTCGGCGCGCAGTTGCGCAGCGGCGTCCCGCTTTCCGATTTGTACACCAGTCAACTGAACGCCGATGCGAGCGTTCTTGCAAGCTGGGCGAAGAATTACGTCGACCCGGCGACGATGGCCGCAATCGCAGCGCTGCGGCCGAAAGACCACGTTCCGACGAAGAGCGAGCGCGCCGCGGTCGGGGCGCTCGCGTTAGGGGCAAAACTGCCGAGCGAGGCGGAATGGTTGCCCAACTTCTATCGGGCCTCCGGAATCGGTAGCCTCGATCGCTGGCCGGCGAAGCCGATAGACATCGTTGCCGTCGATGCGGTCGATGGCTCGGTCGCGATATTCGACGGGGCGAAGAAGGCGCCGTTGCAGTTGGCGATCGCCGCAAGCGCCGCCGTGCCCGGCTTTACGCCTCCGATCACGATCGGCGGCCGGCGATATACCGATGGCGGCGTTGCGGGAACGAATCTGAATGTCGCTGCCGGATTTGCCACCGTGCTTGCCGTCATTCCGATTGCATATGGCTTTACGGATAACGAAGTCGCCGCGCTGCGCGCGCAAGGTGCGCGCGTCATCGAGATCGCTCCCGATGACGGCGCCAAAGCCGCGATCGGCCCGAACGTCATGGATGCGAGCCGCAAATCGGTCGCGGCGGAAGCGGGATTGCGCCAAGGCACGGCGGCCGCAGCGAGTCTTCGCGGCATTTGGTGACAGGGGCCATGAAGATCGTGGGCACGTACGTAGCTAAGCGCTTTCAGGATCGTCGTCGCGCTTTGGGCTAGGCATAGGCCGTGCAGCACGGGCAACGGAACTTCCTACCCACCTCATAGGGAACTTCCGCGATTCTCTTTATCGCAGCTGACTTTAGCGAGTTCAGGGCCGCTGAGTTGAAGTATTGTCCCGCGCGTACGACGCCCGTGATGGAATGCAGATTTGCCGCGCTCTGCGTTGGATCGGCACTGAGAATGACAAGGTCGGCATTCTTGCCGACATCGACCGTCCCCATTGTCGATGTGGTTCCGAGATATTGCGCCACGTTGAGTGTCGTCATTTGTAGGATCTCGAGGGGGGTCAGGGCGGCTGCCGCGAGTTGGTCAAACTCTTGATGTAAGCTCGGGCCCGGAATGCACCACTCACCGACGGCGTCCGATCCGGCCAGTAACGTGACGCCCGCGGATTTGAACGGTCGCACCAGGGCCGCCGTCGCCGTGTACAATTGAGACAACGTTGCTTGATTCGTGGGCGAGACGTACTGCGTGAACCATTGCTCGAGCTGTTTCCAGTTTGCAAGCAAACCCGATGGTACATACTGCAAGTTGGGATCGTTCAAATAAACGGGATCGGTTGGTATGTACGCCGTGCGCAGCCGCGTCAGCGTCGGCACGATCACGGTGCCATTAGCAACGAGTTGTGCAGCCAGATCTTGCATTCGCGAGGTACTGAACGTGTTGATTGCTTGTTGGCTGCGCGCGATCGTCACCGGATTGTAAAAAAGTGACGGTAGATAGAGCTGGTCGGTGGCAAAATTCGGATCCGTCGCGAACGGGCCGCCCGGTGGGAGCGGAGTGATTGCCGCGCGAATCGCCTGCTCCTGCGTCGAACAGCCAAGCAGCAAGGCATCTTGCGGACCCAAATGCTCGATTCCGGTCATGCCGCTCGCGATTGCTACGCGGGGGTCCACCGTCGAGGCGAGGTGTCCGGTCAACTGAATGCCGCGCGCTTTGGCTTCGGCAATTGCCGCTGAGAAGGTGGGGCCACCGATGCCCACCGACTTAATGAAATCGGCGCCGGCGGCTACCTGCTGGTCGACGAGGGTGACGGCCGCAGCAGCGGACGTTGCATTTACGGGGGTGAGGATGTCACCCGGCATTTGAAGCAGCGCGGGCTGCGGCGCCTGGGTCAGCGGCGACTGCTTACGCGCGGCGAGCATCGCCGCTGTACCGCTCAGTTGCTTAAAACCGGTGATACCGTACGCCAGCATCGTATTTAGGCCAGCCGGCACATCCGGCCATATCAACACGTGGCTATGCATATCGTTGTAACCCGGAACGAGGTATCCGCCCGTCGCTAGTACCGTTCCGAACTGGGTTGGGTTCGCGGTCGCCTGCGGGGCAATATAGGTGATTTTGCCACCCTGAATAACGACCATCATATTTTTCGCAAGTGTGCCATCGCGCGTATTTACGATGGTCATTCCGGCGAGGACGTTGCCCGGTCCGCCAGAGCTCACAATTGCCGGCGTGGTGTTGATACTGCCGGCGCCACTGCCGCAGCCTGCGAACGCGGCTGTGGAGGCTGCCGTCGTGGTAAGGAACGCATGACGCTTCATCGTGATAACCCTATCTCGGCATGTGCCGACAAGAACAGCGAGATGTTGCGCTCGGCACACCACGCGACACGAGCGCTTCCGACGTAGAACCGCTCGTCAAGAAGCAACTTCTGATTCGGCCGAAAAGGCGACGGGCTCAGACGGTGAGAAATTTCCGCAGAGGCAATCTAATATGGCGCGCGGATTTTCCGGAATGGCATCGCCGCGCCACGCGACGTGCTGATCCGGCCGGATGAGCGCGTAGGCGGCTTGGTAGAGCCTGCCTAAACGCGGTTCGTTCGGCGTCGCAACGTCGAGCGGGATGTCGCGCGCCGCAGCTGCTTCGAGCAAGCGCGCAACTCCCGATGAATCTGGTTGCTCCAGCACCAATAATGTGAAACCCAAGCCAAAAAGATCGTAGAGCGATGAGCCATCGGCGAGCCACGCGTGCGGCGCCAGGCAACCGGGACGAGCCGACGGTGTATACGTCGAGTAGTCGATGTCGGGCGCGGGACTTCCATCGGGAACGATCAGTGGCGAACCGTCATAGTGATATCCGAGCACGACTCCGAGCGTGTCGAACTCGCGGCGTTTGGCTGAGATGATGGCGCGCCCGACCTCGGCGCGCACCCGTTCGCCTTCCGGACCGGGTGCGTCAAGGTCGTCGCGAACGAGCGCGTTTCCGAGCACCGCTTGATTAGCAACGGCCTCATTGAGGACCAATTGATGCACGGGCCGCCGTTCTATCTCGTACGCGTCCAGTAACGCCGAACCGCCCCAACCCTGAAGGGTCGCGGCAAGCTTCCAGCCGAGGTCGACGGCATCGCCGATCCCCATGTTCATGCCGAAGCCGCCGAACGGCGGATGCGTATGGCATGCGTCTCCGGCCAGAAAGATCCGGCCGCAGCTATATGATTCCGCAATGAGTGAGCTCGAGGTCCAAGGGTCGGTGCTAAGCACTTCGGTCTTGACGTCGACACCGGCTGCACGCCGGAGTATCTCGGTTGCGTCCATGCGGTCGACGTCCAGGCCGTTGGGCAAGATCGGCACGCCGAGAAACCACTTGCCGTCCACGCCATCATCCATCGGCCCAATGATGATGGGTAACTCGCGGTTCACGAACCAGTAGTGAATCGCTTTTCCAAACGGATGCGATGCGGCAAGATCCGGAGCGTAGAAGATGAGGTTGACGAAGCGCGCGAGATCGGGCCGCCCCTCCATCTTCACACTGATGAGGTTACGGACGGAGCTGTGCGCGCCGTCGGCACCGACCAGGTACGCAGCGCGAATGGTCGCAGGCTCTCCAGAATCAACGTCGACGACCTGCGAGCGAACCTCACTCGCCGACTGCTCCACCGATTCCAACCGGCAGCGGAAACGCACGCTCACATTAGGCAGCGATCGGACCCGCTCAAGCAGCACCTGCTCAAGCGTATATTGCGGCACCCACTGCGCGGATTCGGAGTACCATTCGTTGCGTTCGGAAGAACAGTTGAGCGCGTTCTCAAACGTGGCGAGCACGTGGCCGGTGAAACTCGTCACGAACATCGCACGCGCGGGGTAATCCCGCGGAATCGGTGAGGCGTCGCGTAGGCGTTCGGCGATTCCCCATCGGCGCAAGTGTTCGCGCGTACGGGTATTCGTCGTTTTCGCTCGCGGAGAATACCCGACACGATCGTTCTTCTCAACGATGATGCAGGCAATGCCGCGCTGACCGAGTTCGATCGCGAGGGAGAGTCCGACCGGTCCGGCGCCGACGATTAAGACATCAGCGTGGGCATTTGCTGGGGGCATCATGGGCTCATCCTAAGCAGCAGAACGGACGTGGTGGCGTCATCGCGATCGCGCCCGAGGCGATCCGGTCTGCGGTCTTCGTCTTCATCGCCTCGAGGTCGCGGACGGAGAGATACAAACCGGCGCGTACGACAGCGGCGATGCCATGCAGGTTCTGCACGCTCGCGATCGGGTTCGCATCGAGCAGTACGAGATTCGCATCTTTGCCGACGGTCACGCTGCCCATTGTCGCCTCGCGGCCGAGGAACTTCGCACCGTTAAGCGTGGTCATTTGCAGCACGTCGAGCGGCGAGAGACCGGCCTCGCCAAGCCGATCGAATTCGTCGTGCAAACCGAAGCCGGCAACGACGAAGCCGCCGGAGAAGTCCGAGCCCGTCATCATATTGACGCCCGCGTCCTTGAACGGCTTCACGAGCTGCTGCAGCTGGCCGTACATCTTCAGCAACGTCGTGCGTGCTTCGGGCGAGATCGTCGCGTCGAATTGCTGCGATACCTCTTGCCACATCTGCACGGTTTGTTTCGGAACGTATTTCAAGTTGGGATCGGTGCGATAGCGCTGATCGTCGCCGACTAGCATCGTGCGAACGCGAATCAGCGTCGGAACGTTCCACGTGCCGGCCGCGGCGAAGTGCGAAGCGAGATCGCGGCTTTTCGCGACGCTAAACGTGTTCATGACGCGTTGATAGCGTGCGAGTTCGGCGGGCGGCGTCATTACGGTCGGATTCGCGACCAACCGCGAGATCACGCCAATTGGCACCTGGCCGCTCATTGGCGGAAGCGGCGGAGCGCCTTGGAACGCGGGACGCAACGCGACTTCGTCGGTCGAACAGCCAAGCAGCACGCTGTCGCGCGGACCCATATGTTCGATCGAACGCATGCCGGCGGTCGCCGCTTTGCGCACATCGATCGTTGGCGAAAGATGACCGAGGAATCGCATGTCGAGGCGTTCGCACGCATCGGCCACCGCGAAGAACACATCGGGACTGTAGTCGATGATCTTGATGAAATCGGCGCCGGCCGCTTTTTGCTTCTGTATTTCGGCGACGGCGATCTCAGGGGTGCCGGCATTGGCGGGCGTCAGAATTTCACCGGCCATTTCGAGTAACTCAGGGCCCGCGCCCGGCGGCATGAGCGTTCCTTGACGGCGCCGGTCGAGCATCGTCCCCCATGCGGCCATCTCGCGAAACCCGGTGATGCCGCTGGCCAACATCAACGCCAAGCTGCCTTCTGGATCCGGCGAACTCAACGGATGCGCATGTAGATCGTTGTAACCGGGCACAACGAATTTGCCATGCGCGGCAACGACGTGCGCAGAGTCGGGCGAACTGGAACCGCCGGCCGGCGCAATGTTCGCGATCTTTCCGTTCTTGATAGTGAGACGCATGTTCGGTATCAGCGAGCCATCATGCGTGTTGACGATCGTGACGCCGTCGAGGATCAGCGGCGCCGCATCGGCCGCATCGGCGGATGCTCCGAATATGCCAGTGGAGGCGCAGAGCAAACCGCCCGCGATGCCGCCGCCCGCCGCAAGCGCGCTGCGGCGGTCCACGCGCGGGGAATTCAAACCGGGCATTCGTTTGGTACTCCTAGTCGAATCATCTTTTCGGGTAACACCTCGGCAGCGGCATAAGGCGGTTGGGACCTTCGCAGTGGCTAGGTTCGCGGTGCTTGCCAGATAAGTTCGCTGGCCGGGAACGACTTGTCGATCGCGCCGTACTTTAGACTGGCGTCGATCACCGGTTGCATCATCGCCTGACTTAGCGGCGTCGTACCGTACGTGGCGCGGGCCATCGATGCGGCGACGGTCGGATCGAGCTTGGCATATTTGACGAGGATGGCGGCCGATTCTTTTTGATGCGAGTTTGCCCACACCGATGCTTCGCGAATGGCGCTTACGAAACGGGCGGCTACGGTCGGATTCGCCTGCAGCCAGGTGGGCGTCGAGTAATAGCCGAGTTCCATGAACGTCGGAGCTATTCCGTCGAGGACATCACCCAGAATTCGTGCGACGTCTTTGAACGACGTGGCGAACGGCTCGACGGCGTTGATGGCATCGCAGCGTTTTTGTGCGAGCGCCGGACCCATCTGTGGAAAGGGTATCTCGATAAACTTCAGAGACTGCGCATCGCCGCCATGCTTATCGACCCACGCCATCGCGGAGACTTGCTGCATGCTCTTGAGAGCGCTGATGCCGATCGTCTTTCCGTTCAAATCTGCGCCGCCGCGGATCGGCGAATCGATCGCGACCATGAGTACGTCGGTGCGGGTCTGAGGCGTGGCAATCGAGTCCGGCGCGATAAATTTAAAATCGACGCCGCGGAGATGTGCTGCGGCGATTGTCGTGATTGGACCGACCGATACGTCGAGGGCGCCGGTCGCCACCGCCGTCGCACCCTGCGGGCCGGCCGGTATCGACACCAGGTTGACGGTCAGCCCAGCGTTCTTGAAGTAGCCGAGATCCTGGGCGTAATAGACGGTGCCGATCGAATCGAGTGGAATGGTTCCGACGTTGATGGTTCCTGGCGCATCCGCAGCACGTAACGCCGAAGGAAGCAGCGTAGCCGCGGCGGACAAGGCGACGCTGCGAGCCAGAAACGACGAGCGATTGACCATTTGGCGTTACTACCTCCAAGGATCGAGATATTAGCGGGTCACGGGAATCTGGAGCAGATCATCCCCGATGATAAGCTGACCGGAGAAACCTTCTTGCGCCGGGGCGAGATCGCTGTCCGTCGCGTTCCCGGGTACGATATGGCTGAGTACCAGTTTCGGCACGCCGGCGGCCTGGGCGACGCTTCCTACCTTCTCGACCGGCGTATGTGCGCTCAGGAGATGATTGCGAATCGCTTCGTCCGAGGCGGAACGCGGTTGGGGCAAGGTCCGGTCGATCCAGGAAGTGACGATCGCTTCATGCACGAGAATCTGCGCCCCGCGGGCGAGGCGAACGAGGTTCGCGCACGGTGACGTATCGCCGGAGAACACGACCGACCCATCGTCCGTATCGAAACGATATGCGAACGCAGGCCAGATCGGAGCGTGGTTGACGAGGGTAGCCGTCACTCGAACGCGGTCGTCTTGATACACGGTGAACGGCTCCATCTCAGGCGCCGGGGTCGTATTTGGCGACCGGAACCCGGGAATCGCCGGTAACGTGATGTCTTGGACGTCGACGAGCGCGCGCAGATCCTTGTAACCGTTATCGCGCATGCGATCGTTGATGTCCACGGCATACGCCTCGAACAGCGAGCGCGTCATGTCTTCGATGCCGGGCGTCGGGTTTGCCGGATTGACGATCGGTGGCGGGGGCAGCGTTTTCCCCGTTGGCGAAAACACCGGCTCCATTTCACCCCGTCGTCCCGGACCAAAGATGCGCAGCGGCGCTGTGCGCCCGTTGAGCCCCGCGCCCCATCCGTAGAGGAGTAGATTCGGGAGGTCAACCGTGTGATCGGAATGCAGGTGGGTGAAAAACAGCGCGCGCAGCGTCTTCAAGAAGATGCGGTCGCTCATCGGCTCGAGGGCTTTCTGCAACTGACGCCCCGCGCCATCGCCCGCGTCGATGACGTAAATGTCGCCGTCGACGATCAGGGCCGCTGAAAAGCTGTGCCGCCGCGCTCCATTCCACCAGCGGGGACCGCCCGCCGTTCCCAAAAGCACGAGGCGCGTTCGGAACGTGCTGGCAGCGGCCTTAGACGCTTCGATGCGTTGTTGCGCTTGCTCGACCTGTGCGGCCGTCGGCCGCGGAACGAACGGCAGTGCTGCCACAACGGCTCCGGCGCCCAGCAGGCGCGCACGTGAAAACGCCCGTTCTTCGGCACGTCCGACGATATCACACACGCTTGTCTGCACCGGATTCGCTTACGACCGGAGCAGCGTCGAGTTGGAGCGCGCTAAGCGTGCGTTGCAGGTGGGCTGCGGTGAGTTCCGCCGTGCGCGCGGCGTCCCCGGCGGACGCGGCTTCGAAGAGGTGGCGATGTTCCTGGCGTGCGGCGCGCTTGCCGCCGCGCGGCGTGAACGACGCATACTGCATGCGCGTGGATTGATCGGCCAGCATGTCGGTGAGGCGCAACAACCACCCCGACTCGCAGCCCTTACGAAGCACGCGATGGAACTCTCGATGCGCCTCGACGGCGCCCGCTTCTAGTGTGTTGCTGGCTGCGTAGAACGCGTCGATTTTGCCGTACGTGTCGGCGAGTTCGGCGAGCCACCGATCGTCGCGCCGCGCAACCGACGACTCGACCGCGAGCGGTTCGAGCATGATGCGGATCTGATAGATTTCGTGCGCATCGCGCAAGGTTAGCGCAGATACACGGGCGCCGCAGTGCGGGTCGTAGTCGACAAATCCCTCTGCTGCAAGGCGCTGAAACGCTTCACGCAGCGGCGTCGGGCTGACGCCTAGGCGGGCACTCCAGGCGCTGCTGGTGAGCCGTTCTCCGGCACGCACGTCCCCGAAGAGAATCGCGCGCCGTATGCGCTCGATAACCCAATCGGTCCGGCTAAGCGGCGGCTGCTGCAGCTCGTTCGGGCTGGCTGACTGGTCGCTCATGCGCGTTCGCTCGCGACGGTATCGCGCACGAGTTCGGCCGACGCTGATTCGTAGTTGAAGACAAAGTCAGGCGGCGGGAGGGGACCCCACAGGTAGAAACCGTTGTCGGGGCTGACGTGGTGGGGCTGCCAGCCGCCGTTGGACGGAATGAAATCGATGTCGTGCGAGTACTCCGAGTAGCTGCCCCACGGATCGCGCACGTAGTGAAAGAAGTTCGACCCAAGGACGTGGCGCCCGAGGCCCCACCCGCGGGTATGACCGGCGTCGGCCATGTTCATCGCACCGAGTCCGACATCGTTGACGGACTCCACGTCCCAGCTGCAGTGGTGAAAGCCCGGAGCGTCGGATTTTCCGAACGCCACGAGATGATGGTCGCTGCCATGCACGCCGTGCATGAAGGCGACGGCGTCGCCCGCCGCGTCTGAGAGACCGAGACCGAGGATCGCGCCGTAGAAATCGATCGCTCGCGCGACATCGTTCGTGAAGATGAGCACGTGCGAAAGGCGGCGGGGCTGGACGGCCGGCGCGTCCACACGCAACGGCATCGCGGCGACGCCGGGAGGGGCGGTCGAATTGCTCACGCTCGATTTCGTGTCGGGCGAGACTTTCTCGGCGACCCGAATTTCGATCAGCGTGCCGTCGTCGTCGCGAAACCAGATCCCGGAATCGTCGACGGCATGCGCTGGAGCCGGTAGCGTGGCAACGCGTCGTGCGCGCAAGCGTTCGTGGAACGTGGGCACGTCCTCAGCGAACGCGCCGAACGAGAGGTAGTCGAGCGCCTTCGCTGCGCCGGATCGAAAGCGGCCCCAGCGATGCGCGCTCGCCGCCGTGTGAAGAGTGAGCTCATCTCCGGCCGACCGCACCTGCAATCCGAAGCGATCATAAAAGGCCGCTGCTTCTTCGAGATCTGGTACGACCAAGCTGAAATGGTCAAGCGAGTGAATCCCGACGCCCATGAACGACTCCCGAGAGCTTGACAACATAGATTCTATTGAATATGTAATATGCGGTGCTGTTTGTCAACCCTGCTCGCGGCGGGCGGCGAAAACTTTCTCTTTGAGGCGAGTCACCCGGTGAAGAACGTCCTGTTCATCATGTGCGACCAGTTGCGCTCGGACTATCTCTCGTGCTACGGCCATCCCACGTTGCAAACGCCGAACATCGACTGGCTCGCGAGCCGCGGCGTGCGCTTCGATCGCGCGTACGTGCAGGGACCGCTCTGCGGACCATCGCGCATGTCGTACTACAGCGGTCGCTACGTGCAGAGCCACGGGGTGATCTTCAACTATGTACCGCTGGCGCTCAATCGGCAAATGCTCGGCGATCTGTTGCGCCCGCACGGCATCCGTGCGAGCTTGATCGGCAAGTCGCACGTCGAGCCTGACCGCGCGATGATGGAGCTGCTCGCCATCGATCCGACGAGCGCCGCCGGAATTCGCGCGATCGAAGGTGGCTTCGAGCCCGTGGCGCACGAGGAGGGAGTCTATCCGTGGCCGCGTGTCGAGAACGACGATAGTCCGTACGTCCGCTTTCTCCGCAGCCGCGGCTACGCCGGCGATAACCCGTGGCACCACTTCGCCAACGCGGCCGCCGCGGCCGATGGAACGACCCTCACCGGTTGGCAAATGCACAACGCGCGCCTGCCGGCCCGCATTCCCGAAGCGGACTCTGAAACGCCGTATCTCACCGACCGCGCAATCGCGTTTATCGCCGAGCGTGGCGAGAGCCCGTGGTGCCTGCACCTTTCCTACATCAAGCCGCACTGGCCGTATATGGCGCCGGCTCCATACAACGATCTCTACGGCCCCGAAGACGTCGTCGCAGTGAAGCAAGACCCGCGCGAACTCGAAGACGCGCATCCGGTCGTAGCGCTGTACCGCAGTGGCTTCGAAGCGAGCCGAAACTTCGCCCGGAAAGACGTTCGCGACGTCGTCATCCCGACGTACATGGGCCTGGTGAAGCAGATCGACGACCATTTGGGCCGCCTCTTCGCCGCGCTGCGCGAGAGCGGACGGCTCGCCGATACGCTCATCATCTTTTGCAGCGACCACGGCGACTATCTCGGCGATCACTACCTCGGCGACAAGGAGCTCTTCCACGACAGCTCGTCGCGCGTGCCGTTGATCGTCGTCGATCCGCGCGCTTCTGCCGATGCAACCCGCGGAACGGCGGAATCAAGGCTCGTCGAAGCGATCGACGTCGTGCCGACGATTCTCGACGCCTTCGGCATCGCGCCGCCCGAGCATCTCCTCGAAGGCCGCAGCTTACTGCCGCTGATCGAGAAAACGGAGGTTGCGTGGCGCGATGCAGCCTTCAGCGAAGCCAACTATGCGTTCCGCGATTTCGTCCGGCTGCCCCTTCAACGGCCCGTTGGTGGATGCCATAACTTCATGGTGCGCACCGACCGCTGGAAGTACAACTGCTACGACGGCTTGCGCCCTGAGCTTTTCGACATGCAATCGGATCCGGACGAATTCTGCGATCTCGCCGGTGATAAGGGTTATGCGAGCGTACTGGCGGAGATGCACGCCCGGTTGTGCGACTGGCTACGGCATCGTCACGTGAACACGACGATGACCCACGAAGCCATAGCGGGTTGGAACGTGAAAGAAGCGGCGCTCGGTATCCGCATTGGTGAATGGTAATGCGACGAGGAGGTTTACTTCGTGACTAGTTCCCGCAAAGTTATTATTACGTGTGCGGTTACCGGATCGATCCACACGCCCACGATGTCGCCGCACCTTCCGATCACGCCGGAGCAAATCGCCGAGAATGCGATCGCTGCGGCGCGAGCCGGCGCAGCGATCCTACACTTGCACGCGCGAAATCCGCGTGACGGCCGGCCCACTCCGGACCCTGATGTCTTCATGCAGTTCCTTCCGGCCATCCACGCAGCGACGGATGCGGTAATCAACATCACGACCGGTGGATCGCTGGGTATGACGCTGGAGGAGCGCCTCGCCGCGCCCCTGCGCGTCAAGCCGGAAATGGCCTCACTGAACATGGGCTCGATGAACTTTGGGATCTATCCGTTGGCCGAGCGGTATTCGACGTGGCAGTACGACTGGGAGCCGGTATACCTCGAAGGCTCGCGCGACTTCATTTTCAAGAACACGTTTCTCGATATCGAACGCATCTTGAAAGAACTCGGTGAAGGATGCGGGACCCGCTTCGAGTTCGAATGCTACGATGTTGGGCACCTGTACACACTCGCCCACTTTCTCGACCGAGGGCTCGTCAAACCGCCGGTGTTCGTTCAAACGATCTTCGGGATTTTGGGCGGCATCGGTGCCGATCCGGAAAACCTGCAGCACATGCGCGTCATCGCCGACAAGCTCTTCGGCCGCGAGAACTACGCGTGGTCGATTCTCGGTGCCGGACGGCACCAGATGAACCTGATTACGAGCGGTGCGACGATGGGAGGCCACGTCCGCGTCGGACTCGAGGACAATCTCTACCTCGGCCGCGGAGAGCTTGCTCAAAATAACGCCGAGCAAGTGAAGAAGATCCGAGGGATCCTCGAAGCGCTTTCGCTCGAAATCGCGACGCCGGCCGAGGCGCGCACGATCTTATCGCTCAAGGGAGCCGACAAAGTTGCAATGTGACGACGCCGCCCCAGTCGAGGATGATCTGATCCTCGAGGTCGTCCGCGACATCGTGCGAGAGAAGGTTGCGCCGCGCGCCGCGGAGATCGACGCCACCGGCGAGTTCCCGTGGGACATCCAGAAGCTCTTCGCGCAGAACGACTTGTTGGGCGTTCCATTTCCTGCCGAATACGGCGGACTTGGCGGCACGTTCCTCACCTACGTCAAGGTCGTCGAGGAAGTCGCCAAGGCGTGCGCATCGAGCGCGCTGATCATTGCCGTGCAAGAATTGGGCGCGCTGCCGATTCTCATCGGCGGCAGCGACGAACAGAAACGCCGTTTCATCCCTAAACTCGCCAACGGTGAATGGGTCGCGGCCTACGCGCTTACCGAAGCGGGTTCCGGTTCCGACGCGGCCGGTTCGATGCGTATGCGCGCGCGTCGCGACGGCGACGACTACGTCCTCGATGGCACGAAGATCTGGATCACGCAAGGCAGCATCGCCGATATTGTCACCGTCTTCGCGGTGACCGACCCAGAAAAGGGTCCCAACGGCATCAGCGCGTTCGTCGTCGAGAAGGGCACGCCCGGATTTGCCGTGGGCAAGCTCGAGAAAAAGATGGGCATCCGCGGTTCACCGACGGTCGAGCTAGTGTTCACCGACTGCCGCGTGCCGGCCGCAAATATGCTCGGGCCCGAAGGCGAAGGCTTCAAAATTGCCATGAAGGTGCTGGATAAATCGCGCCCCGGCATCGCCGCGCAAGCGCTCGGCATCGCCACCGGCGCGCTCGAGTACGCGACCGAGTATCTCAAGGGTCGGATAGCGTTCGGCAAGCCGCTCTCGCAGCAACAAGGCCTGCAGTTCATGCTGGCCGACATGAAAACCGAGGTCGAGGCGGCGCGCCTGTTGCTCTACGAAGCGGCGCGTAAGTGCGATGAAGGCGCGTCCGACATCACCACGTGGGCGGCGATCGCGAAGCTCAAGTGCGGCGACGTCGCGATGAGCGTGACCACCGATGCCGTGCAGCTCCTCGGCGGCTTCGGCTACTCGACGGAGTACCCCGTCGAACGCATGATGCGCGACGCCAAAATCACCCAGATTTATGAAGGCACCCAGCAGATCCAGCGCATCGTCATTGCCCGCGCGATGGTCGGACGCGGACGCTAGCACGTTGCTGCCTGAACGCGACTCGCTCGAAGTCGACGTCCTGTTCGTGGGCGGCGGCCCGGCGAGTCTCGCCGGAGCGATCCGCTTGGGGCAACTCGCAAAAGACACCGGCCGCGAGCTCTCAATCATGGTGATCGAGAAGGGTGGCGAGATAGGAAGCCACGGGCTCTCTGGAGCCGTCGTCGATCCGAAGTCGCTGCACGAGCTTTTCCCAGGCGAGGACGTAACCGGTGGCCTCGATGCGCCCGTCAGCGGCGATGAGATGTGGTTTCTTACCGCCGGCGGCAAGATCAAAGCGCCGTTCATGCCGCCTGTCCTAAACAATCATGGGAAATACGTCGCCTCGCTCAACCGACTCACCAAATGGCTCGGCGAAAAGGCGGAGGCGGGCGGCGCCGATGTGTTCCCGGCATTTCCGGGCCAGGAGTTGTTGTGGGACGGGGACCGCGTCGTGGGCGTGCGCGTCGGCGATAAAGGCGTCGCCGCCGACGGCAGCCACAAGCCGAACTACGAACCGGGCCCCGACCTCATGGCGAAAGTCGTCGTGCTTGGTGAGGGCCCGCGCGGAACGTTAGCCAAAACGGCGATCGCGAAGCTTGGACTCGATCGCGATCGCGATCCGCAAGTCTACGCCGTCGGCATTAAAGAATTGTGGCAGGTTCCGCCCGGACGGCTCGCGCCGGGCCATGTGATCCACACCCTCGGCGCTCCATTGCCGTCCGATACGTTCGGCGGCGGGTGGATCTATGCGATGAACGGCGATGTCATCGACATCGGGCTCGTAACGGGGCTCGATTACGCCGATCCGACGACCGATCCGCACAATCTCTTTCAGCAGATGAAGCTCTTGCCCGCGATCCGCCCGCTGCTCGAGGGCGGCAAGATGATCAAATACGGCGCGAAGGCGATTCCCGAAGGCGGCTTGCACGCCATGCCGCGCCTTTACGCCGATGGCTTGTGCTTGATCGGCGATTCCGCCGGTTTCCTCAACGGCCTCCGGCTCAAGGGCATTCACCTCGCGATCAAATCGGGTATGCTCGCCGCCGAAGCGATCTTCGAGGCGCTTGCGCAAGATCGCAGCGACGCCGCCGCGTTATCCGCCTACGAGCAGAAGTTCCGCGCGTCGTGGGCGTTTAGCGAACTGCACGCCGCCCGCAACTTTCACGCCGGCTTCAAGAACGGACTCTTCGGCGGTATGCTCAACGCCGCTCTCGGAACGTTGACCGGTGGCCGCGGTTTCGGCTTACACGACAAGCTCTCGGGGCACGAGGGTTACGCGCGCATGCGAAAACGCGATGCGGTCGCGTCGCGTGCGCTCGAACGCCGCGTGCAGCCTGACAACGCGCTGACCTTCGACAAGGTCACCGACGTGTTCAACAGCGGGACGATGCACGACGAGAACCAGCCGGCGCATCTCCACGTGGCGGACACTACGATCTGCGCTGAGCGCTGCACGGTTGAATTCGGCAATCCCTGTCAGTACTTTTGCCCTGCCGCGGTCTACGAGCCCCACTTCGAGAAAAAGGACGGCACGGTCGAAGGTCACCTCCAGATCAACTTCGCCAATTGCGTGCACTGCAAGACCTGCGACATCATGGACCCCTATCAAATCATCACATGGGTCCCTCCGCAAGGCGGCGAAGGTCCCGTTTACAGCGGTATGTAGCGCGTGAGTCCTAACCAGCTAGGGCAAGCCATCTTCTCGCTCAGCCCACATAAGGAAAGGCGTATCAGCGATGTCGCGCGCGGTCACGTCCTCTTATTCATGATGGGTACAATGCGCGTGTCAAATCGCGAGAGTTCAGCGAGAGGATCCGCGGCAGATGTTTCGAGATTTTGGAATGCTCGAGCGCAGATGAAGAAGATTGCCGACGATTCGAGCACGCCAAGAGTTTTGCGCGGGCTCGAGCTTCTCATAGAAATCTCCTGCGAAGCCCCACTAGCACAACAGCAACGCCGTCGTGTTACCTACCTGGAGCTTCGCAGCGGCGCTCCGGCCGGGCCGCTCTCGCCAACCCACGAACCCTTTGCGGCGTCCCACCGTACGACGTATGCAGCCTCAAGTCCCAAGCCTCGCTGCGGATACTTCACGAAGTCATAGGGCCCGTTCACGCCGACGAAATTCTTCAAACCGCTGATGTAGGTTCGCAGTTGTTGCGGCGTGGCATCGGGTCCAATCTTACGCAGCGCCGCAACCAGAATCATGGCCGGATCCCACGCCGTCGTGGCGAGATACGTCGGGCGAAGCTTGTCTGCAGCGAGCGCCTTCGTGTAGGAGTCGATTGCCTTTAGCGTTGCGCTGTCGGTAACCACATTTTGCGCGAGGCTCGCGATCCCGGGGAAAAGTAAATCTTTCGGCAAGAAAGACGCGTATTGGCGCATCTGTGCATAGGTTGCGTTTGCGGTCGTCGTGAGAATGGGGGCATCGATGCCCGCCTCGTTCGCGCCGCGCAGGAGCGTTCCGACCGGTGTTCCGGAACTCCAAGCGATAAGCACTTGCGGGTTGGCGGACTTTACTTTGGCCATCTGCGCGCTTACCGAGACGTCGGTCGGATTGAAATGCTCGCTGTCCACCAGCTTGATGTCACGATTCTCGGGCAGCGCGAAGGTAGCTTGGAACGACTTCTCCGCATCTTGGCCGCTGGCATCAGTCGAAGTGAAAAGGGCAATTGAGTGAAGCCCACGCTCGCGCAGCCAGCGTATTGTCGCAGTTGTGAGATCACGTGTCGAGACGTTCGAGGAGAAGACGAACGTGCCGTCGTCGGGATGATAGCCCGGCGACATGCAATAGACGAGCGGCCCGTCTTTTGCCAGTGGCGCGATTGCGCTACAGGCAGCGACGAGCGACGAACCAAGAATTATTGGAACGTGCTTTGCGATCAATCCGTTCGCGAGTTGCAACGCGACCTGCGGACTCGTCTGGTCGTCTGACAACACGAATTTCAGTGGACGACCTTTGATGCCCCCGGTCTTATTGACGGAGTCTTGTAACGCCATGAGGGCGCCTGATTCTTCCTGTCCGACAAACGTTCCACCGCCAGTCAGCGGCAAGATGACGTTGATCTCATACGGGTCTGCTGCGAACGCCTGACCTGTGCCGAGGACGACGCATGCAAGAATCGATGCAAATGCCTTTGAAAGCCTCACGCGAGGCTGCCCTCTAAAACATGCTGCCATGACTCATCTTTCTGAATAACGAATTGCCCGCTTCTCAACGAGCCGAACGGTATGGCCGAGGTCACGCCGATGGGATCGTCGCCCTGCATCGTCCGCCGCACCGATTCAAGCAATCGCCGGCGGACGCGCGTGATGGCGCGATCGGATTGCCCCAGATGCTCGTCGGTCCGATCGGCAATGGCGCCCATGCTTTCCGAACAGGCGGCGTCTTGATGAATGAAACCACGTATGCCGGTCCAATTTCCCGCTCGCATCGCGGCGCGGTCTTGCAAGTAGCGATTCATTGGTTGTCCGAGGCGGAACCATTCCGAATCGAGATCGATGCCGGGAACTGCGACGTTCTCTTCTCTGATCGCATGTGTGGACAGCGGTGACCCGTCTTGGCCTACGAACACCGAGTACATCATCGTACGCTCGTCGTCGACGGGAACAAAAAGCGCTGCCAAATACGGTTGTTGCCGCTCTTCCGGCCTTGGAATCATCGAGATGAACGGAAACGCCCATAGCGTTACGCGGACGTATTTCTTCGTGTCGGGATTTGAGTTTGGGGTGCGGACGGCCGCATAACGGAATCCATAGTCCGTATCTTCGACTTCCATCCGCGGCGACGTATCGGTGGAGACCGAAGTGCGCTTCTCCCAATCCATGACGGTGCCGCGGTGCAGAAACCACGAGTGCGAAGAGTCGATCGATCCCTCGAGCGCCTGCAGATAGTTCGCACGCTGCCCAACTTTCACCAGAGCGCGCGTTTCCGCCGGAGCCGTTATCCAGTCATATTGCGGAAAGACCGGTTCTTTATCGGCCGGTCCCAGATACGACCAGATAATGCCCCCGGCCTCGCGAGTCGGGTAGCCTTGATTGCGTAGCTTGCTGAGAAACGTCGACCCCGGTGGTTCGCTCGGCATATCGATGCACGCGCCGGTTCTATCGAATTTCCACCCGTGATAGATGCACCGCAACCCGCCTTCTTCGTTTCGCCCAATGGCGAGCGATGCGCGCCGATGCGGACAGCCCTCGCGCAGAACGCCGACGCCGCCGAACGAGTCGCGAAAGACAACGAGCCGCTCTCCGAGTACCGTCGAGGTGACCGGGTCGCCGTCGGGCTCGGCGACCTCTTCGGCAAGACAAATCGGCATCCAATAGCGCCGCATCATGTCGCCCATCGGCGTGTCGCGGCCGATGCGCGTCAACAGCTCATTGTCGGCTTCAGAGAGCATGGCGTGCTTTCGCTTTCTTCACGGCTGGAATTGACCGGGAGGGAGCCGCTCTGCGCGGAGCGGGAGCGCCGAGCTTTTCAGAAATTGTGTTCGTCGCGTCTAGGAGGGCGTCGAGTTTCGCGCGATCGACGTCGGTATCGAACGTCTTGTCGTTGCCGACGATCGTAATGACGGCCGTCGTCGCGCCCTCGTAATCAAAAATCGGCGCAGCGACGCCGTGAAAGCCCTCGACGGCCGTACCGCTGCCGACCGCGAATCCGTCATCGCGAACGATTTTCAGAAGAGCGCGGGCTTGCGCGACGGACGTGCCGTACCACTTGTCGCGCGGTGTCGCTTCGTCCACGCCCCGCTGCAGCAATTCGTCCGTGGCATTGTCGGGCAGCCACGCGATCAGTGCGCGGCCAGTTGCGGACAGTATTTTCAGCGTCGCGCCCACGCGTATCTCGAGCGGCGACCAGCGCTTGCCTTCGACTCGCGAAAGAATCGTCGGGCCGCCGGATCCCCAGACGCTGAGAAACACGGCCTCACCCGTCGCTTCGCGTAGATCGAACATGGACGCGCGCGCCAATTGCGTGACGTCAATCTGGAGAAGTGCCGCCATCCCGAAACGGATTGCGGCAGGGCCAAATTCGTAGTGTCCGCCCACAGCGGCTTGCGAAACGAGGCCCACGCGCACGAGGCTTGTCAGGTAAAAGTGAGCTTTGCTCGGACTCATGCCGGCAGCTGAAGCCAGGTCTTTTAGGCTCAATCCACCGCCGGAGTGTTCGAGCGCTTCAAGCAAGCGATAGCCGTGCTCGATGGACTGGATGCCCTTCGAAGCGCTTTCAGATTTAACCATATTGAATGCAGATAATATAGCTGCATTCGGCATTCGTCAAGCCGCACGGGCGCGAAAATCACCGAAATGCCTCGCGAACGAATATGGACCGGGCAAGATGTCGTCGATTCCCGGACGGTCCCGTGCGCCGAGGCGGCGGAGGCTGGCCGTGCGGGATTTTCGATCTTTCTGCCAGGTGGTCAAGCCCGCTCCATCGCGTGGATCGTGCCGCCGACGGACGCGATGGCTTGATCGCGCCCGCGAAGCAGTGAAGGGCTAAATCTTCGTACGATTCGAGTAGGCGCGCTGAGATGCCGTTGAAAGTGAGCCGCTTGTATTTGCGGAAGCCGGCCTTTTCGGCAAGGCGGCGGCTATCATTTGCGATCGGGTTGGGCAAGCGTGCCATAGGTCCGCTTCCGAGCGGGCACGCGGCCACGTAGATGTGCTGGTACAGGAGACCAATACCGATCTTCGTGCCACCTTGTGGCCAAATATGTGACCATTTCCGCCACCGAAAAAATGAAAAAGCCCGCGGTTACGGGCTCTTTCACTTGCTAAAATTTAGCCCCAACGGGAGTCGAACCCGTGTTACCGCCGTGAGAGGGCGACGTCCTAGGCCACTAGACGATAGGGCCGTGGCTCCCGAGGTTAGGTTCGAACTAACGACCTCCTGATTCAGAGTCAGGCGCTACTTCCAGCTGAGCTACTCGGGAACGCGGAGATTTTTTCTGGTTACGTGCTGCGAATGTGTCTGTTTGACTGTGACAGTTTGGGCAGAGCATACGTAGATTCTCCACGCGATGGTCGTCCCGAATGCCGTTGACGTGGTCGATTTGGATGGATAGCGGACGGCCCCTCCATTCAGTCAGGCCGCACCAGTCGCAACGATTTATGATTATACCAGCCCGGAGCAAGTGGCGTTTGATCGTCGTCCGACTCTTTGAGTTAGCGAGGGCCTCCTCGGCGGTCCAAGCCTCGACTGCGCGCGGAGTGACGCGTCCAGCCTTTACGGCCTTCGTCCAGCTTGCGGACGCGAACCCAAAGAGCATCCGGCAGCGCCTATACGATAGACCGCCCTCGTATGCCGCGCGAATCGCTTCCCAATCGTATCGCTTATTCGCGTCGGAGTAGGGCTTGCCGCGCACGTCAATACGGATGTCACCCAGTACGAGCGCTTTCTTCCACGTGGCATGAGCGATGCCAAACCGCTTCCGGCAACGCAAGAAGCCGTTTCCGGCGTCGATGTACGCCTGCATCGCGGCCCAATCAAACAGCTTACGTGGGGGCTTTCTCCGGCTTCCCATCGAACATATGTTCGCATATTGTTGTTGCTGGGATATTGCCGTGATGTAAAGTCAGTCCGGCGCGGTAAGATAGAGAGCCGGGCCGTTCCGAAGACGCCGCCCGCCACAGTCTTTCGTTGAGGGAGTCGTTTTTCGGTGCAGGCAGTCGTTCTAGTCGGTGGTGAGGGCACGCGGTTACGGCCGCTCACGCTGGAGACCCCCAAGCCCATGGTCCCGGTCATGAACGTGCCGTTCCTCGAACGCACCCTCGTCCGTCTCAAAGAGGCCGGCATCGACGACGTCATCCTCCCGGCCGGCTATTTGCCCGAAGCGATCACCAGCTGGTTCGGCGACGGCAGCCGCCTCGGCCTGAAGATCCGCTACGTGATCGAGGAAACGCCCCTCGGTACCGCCGGCGCCCTCAAGAACATCCAGCAGTACATCACGGGCCCGTTCTTCGTGCTCAACGGCGACGTTCTCACGAGCCTCGACCTGCGCGCCATGCGCGCGAACCACGAGGCCAAGGGCGGCCTGGCGAGCCTGCACCTCATCCGGGTCGAGGATCCGTCAGCCTTCGGCTGCGTGGTCCACGACGCAAGCGGCCGGATCACCGCCTTCGTCGAGAAGCCCAAGCGCGAAGATGCCCCCACCGACGAGGTGAACGCGGGCACGTACCTCCTCGAAGCCGAGGTCCTCGACGCCATCCCCGCCGGGCGGCCGGTCTCGATCGAGCGCGAGACGTTTCCCCAGCTGATCGCCGCCGGCAAGGCCCTCTACGCCTATACCACAGCCGACTACTGGGTCGATTTGGGCCGTCCCGAGGCGTACCTAGCGGCCCACCGCGACATCTTCATCGGTACGATGCCGCTCGGACTGCAACCGGGGGCGAACGGCCCGGGTGCTAAGGGAGTACCTTCCTCTGCTATCATCCCGCCGGTCTTCGTCGGTCGCAACGTCCGCGTTGCCCCGGATGCGAAGATCGGGCCGTATACGGTACTCGGCGACGGTTGCGAGGTGGGTTCCGGTGCCGTGGTTGCCGACTCGCTCCTCTGGGATGGCGTAGTCGTCGAAGCCGGCGCCAGCCTCGACTGGGCGATCGTCGCCAGCCGGGCGCGTATCGGCGCGGGAGCCGTAGTTGGCCGGGGCTCGGTCATCGGTCACGGCGCGATCATCGCGCCGAACGCAGCGGTCGGCGAAGACGCCCGCATCCCCACGACCCGCTAAACAGGTCGTTTGCGTCACTATCGGGCGGGGTACAGCACCCCTGAGCGATCTGTCCGGACGATAGCCCTCGAATAGATCACGTTACGAGGGCGTTCTTTCACATTCGCCGGTCGCACCCGGCCGCCACAGGGGGACCTCTCGTGAACGCTCCTCGGATGCTCTTCCTCGGTTCGTACCCGCCACGGGAATGCGGGATCGCGACGTTCACCAAGGATGTGGTCGACAGTTACGACCAGCGTTTCGGGGGCCACAGTGAGATCATCGCGATCGAAGAGCCGGGCGCGCCGCAGCGCGAGTACCCGCCGACCGTCGTCGCGAACTTGATCCAGGACGATCGCGCTTCGTATCGCGCGATCGCCGACATCGTGAACCACCATCCGTGCGACGCGCTGAACGTGCAGCACGAGTTCGGCCTCTTCGGTGGCGACAACGGCGAGTGGATCGTCGATCTGATTGCGCTCGTGCGCAAACCCGTCACGGTCTCGCTGCACACGGTGCTGCCGGATCCGACGCCCGATCATCTGCGCGTCGTGCGCACGATCTGCGCCACCGCCACCGCCGTCGTCGTGCTCTCCGCCACCGGCAAAGATATCCTCATCGAGCGCTACGGGATCGATCCGCATAAAGTCAACGTGATTCATCACGGCGTGCCGGACGTTCCGTTCGGCAGCACCGATGCCGCCAAGACGAAACTGGGCTTGCACAACCGCCAAGTCGTGTCGACGTTCGGTTTGATCAATCGCGGCAAGGGGCTCGAGTACGCCATCGAAGCGATGCGCGAAGTTGCGACCGCCCATCCCGATGCGCTCTACCTCATTCTCGGGCAAACGCACCCGGTCGTGCGGCGCAACGAAGGCGAAGTCTATCGCGAATCGCTCGAGAAGCTCGTCGCAGAATACGGCCTCGCGAACAACGTGCGTTTGGTCGACCGCTATCTCGGCTTCGACGAGCTCGTGCAGTATCTGCAGGCTACCGACATCTACCTCACGCCCTACCTCAACCCGGTGCAGATCGTGAGCGGTACGCTCGCGTATGCCGTCGGGCTCGGGAAGGCCGTCGTGTCGACGCCCTACTTGTACGCGGAAGAACTGCTGGCGCACGGCCGCGGCTTCCTCGTCGAGTTCCGCGACGCGGTCTCGATCGCGAACACGATGAATTCGCTCTTCGACGATCGCGATCTGCGCGCGAGCACCGAACGCCGCGCCTACCGTTTCGGCCGTCAGATGACCTGGCCGCACGTCGCCCAGGAATACGGCAGTCTCTTCGCCTCGCTGCTGCCGAATCGCCGCAGCGCGCTCGCGACGTCGGCCTAACGAACGATGCCCAACGCGCGCCGCCCGGTTCTCGACCACTTGGTGACGATGACCGACGACGTCGGCATGTTTCAGCACGCGCGCTTCGACATCCCGAACCGTTCGTTCGGCTACTGCACCGACGATGTCGCGCGCGCGCTGATCGTCGCGATCGAAGCGACGCGCGACCGCGCGACGGAGCAGATCGGGGCGAAGCTCGTCACGACGTATCTGGCATTTCTCTTCGACGCGCAACTGCCCGACGGGTGGTTCCACAACTTCATGGGCTACGACCGGCGCTGGCAGGATCATCGCGGCACGCACGACTCACTGGGCCGTGCGGTGTGGGGTCTCGGGCACTGCGTTGCGCGTGCACCGCGCGACGCGTGGCGCCGCGTCGCGCGCGAACAGCTCGACGCTGCGATCCCGCATATCGGGGCGTTACCGCATCTGCGTTCGCGCGCATACGCCGCGCTCGGCCTCGCTGCCGTCGCCGTGGCCGAACCGGGCGATGCGCGCATCACCGACGCGCTACGGGTTGCGGCGACTCCGATCGCCGATGCGTTCCGTGCAACGGCGACTCCCGGCTGGCAGTGGTGTGAAGACATCATGACCTACGACAACGCGCGGCTCTGCGAGGCGCTCATTCGCGCCGGTACGGTCCTCGGCGACCACGCGTTGCTGCACGCGGGGCTCGTCATGCTCGATTTTTACGCGTCGGTCGTGGTCGAAGACGGGATGTTCGTTCCCATCGGCAACGACGGCTGGTATCCGCGCGGCGGCAAGCGCGCTCGCTTCGGCCAGCAGCCGCTCGAGGCCGCGGCGCTCGTGTCGGCCGCCCTCGCGGCGCTCGCCGCTACCGGCGACGCGCGCTACCGCAGCCTCGCCGCCGTCGCCGGCGATTGGTATTTCGGCCGCAACACCCATGGGTTTCTGATGGTCACCAACGGCGGTTGCCGCGACGGGATCGACCGCAACGGTGTGAGCCCGAACATGGGTGCTGAATCCACGCTCGCCTACCTGATGAGCGCAATTTCGCTCGCGGATTCGCAGCAGCAGGCGTTGCGCATCGCGCGCTAGAGCCTGTCCTGAGCTTGTCGAAGGGCAACGGCCTCGAGTGCGGCGAAATTTGCGGGGATGATCGTCGCGGCGGAGCAGCTCAATGATGTCCAACGCGCTGCCGTCGAGTACACCGATGGCCCGTGCCTGATTTTCGCGGGCGCCGGCTCCGGTAAAACGCGCGTCCTCACGCACCGCATCGCGTATCTGCTCGAACGAAAACACATCGCGCCGTGGAACATCCTCGCCGTCACGTTCACCAATAAAGCCGCCGGCGAGATGAAGGACCGGCTCCACGAGATGGTCGGCGATCCGGCCCGCGACTTGTGGGTCGGCACGTTTCACGCGATGTGCGTGCGGATCTTGCGCCGCGACGGCCAGGCGATCGGCATCGGGCGCGGCTTCACGATCATGGACGCGACCGATCAGCGGGCGATCGTGCGCGACATCCTGCGCGACCTCGACATGGACGAACGCCAAATTTCCCCGGGGGCAACGCTGGGCGCGATTTCCAAGGCCAAGAACAACCTCTGGTCGCCCGATGAATACGAGGAACGGCATACGTCGTTTATCGACGAGCGTTACGCGCAGGTCTACCGCGAATACGAGCGGCGCCTCGGCGAATCCAACGGCCTCGACTTCGACGACCTGATCATGCGCACGATCCTCTTGCTCCAGCAAAACGACGACGTGCGCGAGTATTATCAGCAGAAGTTTCGCTACGTGCTGGTCGACGAGTATCAGGACGTCAACTTTGCGCAGTACATGCTCGTCGCGCTCTTCGCCGCCAAGCATAAGAACCTCACCGTGGTCGGCGACGACGACCAGTCGATTTATTCGTGGCGCGGCAGCGATTACCGCATGATCTTGCGTTTCGAGGAAGACTTCCCCGGCGCGAAGATCTTCAAGCTCGAAGAGAACTACCGCTCGACGCAAACGATTCTGAACGCGGCGAACGAACTCGTGGTCAACAACGCGACGCGTTCGGAGAAGACGCTCTTCACGAATCGCTCCGCGGGCGAACCGATCACCGCCTTCAACGCTGAGTCCGATCGCGAAGAGGTGCGCTACGTCGTCCAGAAGATCAAAGAGCATACGCGCGAGGACGCCTCGTACAGCGACATCCTGGTGCTCTACCGGACCAACGCGCAATCGCGCGGCTTCGAAGAGGCGTTCTTAGCCGAAGGCATTCCGTATCGCGTCGTTGGCGGCTTCGGCTTCTACGAGCGCACCGAAGTCAAAGACATGCTTTCGTATCTGCGCTACATTCTCAACCCGGCCGACGCGGTGGCGTTTCGCCGAATCATCAATAAGCCGCGCCGTTCGATCGGCAAGCAGACGGTGAACCAACTGGAGCAGGCCGCGGCCAAAGCGAAGGTCCCGTTTGGTGAAGCCATGTTCGATTCGGAATTGCTCAAACGCGCGGTACCGAAGAAGCAGCGCGAACTCGAGCGCTTTGCCGGGCTGATCCGGGATCTACGCGAAAAGGCGCAAACGTTTCGCATTTCCGATCTTCTCGTCGCGGTGATGGAAGAATCGGGCTACCTGCAAGAGGTGCAAGCCGGCGATCCCAACGACGCCCGTTCGCGCGTGGAAAATCTGCAAGAACTCATCGGCGTTGCGCGCGAGTTCGAGATGAATCCGGAGACGAGTTCGACGCTCGAGGATTTTCTGGCCAACATCGCGCTGGTAAGCGATCTTGACGTCCTCGCTCCCAACGCATCATACGTCACGCTAATGACGCTGCACGGTGCAAAGGGTCTCGAGTTTCCGATCGTGTTCCTCACCGGTCTCGAAGAAGGCGTGTTCCCCCATACGCGCGCGCTCACCGACGAGACCGAACTCGAAGAAGAGCGCCGGCTCGCATATGTCGGCATGACGCGTGCCATGGACCGCGTGTACCTCTCCTTCGCGGCACGGCGCATGCTCTTCGGTTCCGTGCTCCCGCACCAGCGCTCGCGTTTTATCGGCGAAATGCCCTCGATCGAAGTGATCGGGGGCCCCGCCGACCCGGTCATGCGCCCGCCGCAGCGGCCCACGACCGGGCGCTGGGCCGAGATCGCCGTGCACGCCAACGCCGGCAAGGGCGTGGGCATGAACCTCGCGGCCGGAGACCGGGTACGGCACGGTTCGTGGGGCGACGGCGTCGTGATCAAGGCCGATGCCGGCGGCGGCGACGGCTTGCTGACCATCGACTTCCCCAGCGTGGGCCGGAAAATGGTCATGCTGAAGTACGCGCCGCTTGAGAAGCTTTAGAGTACCAAGCGAGCAACGACGCCCCCATCCTAGGCGAAAAACCCTCGCGTGGCGAACATTGACTAGATGATTGTCGAGTCCGAAGCCCTTAATGCTGTTCAACAGGCCGCTGTCGAACATACCGACGGACCGTGTCTGATCTTCGCAGGGGCTGGTTCGGGCAAGACCCGCGTCCTGACCCACCGTATCGCGTACCTCCTCACCGTGAAGAAAGTCTTCCCGGACCGCATCCTTGCCGTGACGTTCACGAACAAGGCTGCCGGCGAGATGAAGTCGCGCCTCGAAGCGATGGTCGGGGCACCGGCCCGCGACCTGTGGATCGGCACGTTCCACGCCATGTGCGTGCGGATGCTGCGCCGCGACGGTAAGAAGATCGGCATCGCGAGCAATTTCGCGATCATGGATGACACGGATCAGAAGCAGATCATCCGCGACATTCTTCACGATCTCGACCTCGACGAACGGCAAGTGATCCCGGGCGCCGCGCTCGGTGAGATCTCCAAAGCCAAGAACAATCTGTGGTCGCCCGACGTCTACGAAGAAAAGCATCCGTCGTTCATCGGTGAGAAGTACGCGCAGGTCTACCGCGAGTACGAACGCCGTCTGCAAGAATCCAACGGGCTCGATTTCGACGATCTGATTTCGCGTACGATCGAACTGCTGCAGACCGACGAAGAGACGCGCGTCCGCTATCAGTCGAAGTTTCGCTACGTGCTCGTCGATGAGTATCAAGACGTCAACTACGCGCAATACAAACTCGTCGCGACGCTGGCCGACGAGCACAAGAACATCACGGTCGTCGGCGACGACGATCAGTCGATCGATTCCGCGCGCGGCAGCGACTACCGCATGATCCTGCGCTTCGAGGAAGACTTCCCGGGCGCGAAAGTCTTCAAGCTCGAAGAGAACTTCCGCTCGACGCAGTCGATTCTCGCCGCGGCGAACGAACTGATCCTCAACAACCCCAATCGCGCGGCCAAGACGCTCGTCACGAAACGCGACGAAGGCGAAAAGATCACCGCGTTCCAGGCCGAGTCCGAACGCGCCGAAGTCCGCTACGTGATGGAGAAGATCAAGGAACACGTTCGCGAGGGCTCGGCCTATCGCGACTTCCTCGTGCTCTATCGCACCAACGCCCAATCGCGTTACTTCGAAGAAGGCTTCCTAGCCGAAGGCATCCCCTACCGCGTGGTGGGCGGCGTCGGCTTCTACGCACGGACCGAGATCAAAGACATGCTCTCGTACCTGCGCTACATCGTGAACCCCTCCGACGCCGTGGCCTTCCGCCGCATCGTCAACGTTCCGCGCCGCTCGATCGGTCAGCAAACGCTCACCTCGCTGCTCGATGCAGCGAACGCCGCCGGCGTGTCGGTCGGTCAAGCCGTGTTCGACTCGTCCTTGCTCAAGCGCGCGGTGCCGAAGAAGCAGCGCGAACTCGAGCGCTTCGCCGAGCTGATCAACGATCTGCGCGAAAAGGCGAAGACACTCTCGATCTCCGAGCTGCTCTCGGCCGTGATGGAAGATTCGGGCTACCTGCGCGAACTCCAGGGCGACGACACGAACGAAGGCCGCGCGCGCGTCGAGAACATGACCGAACTGATCGCCGTCGCCAAAGAGTTCGAAGCGAATCCGGAAACGGGCACGTCGCTCGATGACTTCCTGGCGAATATCGCGCTCGTCAGCGACCTCGATACGCTCGACCCCGAATCGTCCTTCGTCACCTTGATGACGATGAACGCCTCGAAGGGCCTCGAGTTCCCGATCGTGTTCCTGAGCGGCCTCGAAGAAGGCGTCTTCCCGCATACCAAAGCGCTTACCGACATGGTGGAGCTCGAAGAAGAGCGCCGCTTGGCCTACGTCGGCGTCACGCGTGCGATGGACCGCCTCTATCTCTCGTATGCCGCCCGGCGCACGCTGTTCGGCAACACGTTCTCCCATCCGAAGTCGCGGTTCATCGATGAGATGCCCTCGATCGAAGCGATCGGCGGCATCGGCATCGGACCGCGTCCGGGCGGCGGTCGCTGGCGCGAAGTCTCGATTCACGAAAACGCCGGCGCCGGCGTTGGGCTCGGACTCGCTGCGGGCGATCGCGTGCGTCATCCCAAATGGGGCGAGGGTCTCGTCGTCGATATCGCCGGAGCGGGCGCCGACGGACTGCTCACCATCAACTTCCCGAACGTCGGACAGAAGATGGTCATGCTCAAATACGCCCCCTTAGAGCGAGTTTAGTTCGGTGCGCGTCGGCGTTGCCGGCGCGCTCGGCCGGCTTGGGCGCGTGGCGTCCGCTGCAATCGCTGCGGCGGACGGCCTTGACCTTGTTGCCGCGTTCGATCGCGACTTCGCTGGGGAGCTTCTTGCCGCGCGCATCGGCTGCGGCGGCGAAGCGCGCATCTACGATACGCTCGAAGCGTTTTATGCCGTCGGCATGGACGTCGTGGTCGACTGCACCGTCTATCCGGTGACGATCGACGTCGCGCGTACCGCGATTGATAACGGCGTCTCGCCGGTCATCGCCGCGACGGGCTGGACCGATGAAGACATCATCGTGCTCGAAGACGACTGCGACGAACAGGACGTACCCGGGATGCTCGTCCCGAATTTTTCCGTCGGCGCCGTGCTAATGATGAAGCTCGCGGCCGAAGCCGCGCAGGTCATGCCCCACGTTGAGATCATCGAGCTGCATCACGAAACGAAGAAAGACGCGCCGAGCGGTACGGCCAAATTGACCGCGCGGCGCATCACCGAGGCCGGTGGTCCCGCCAACATCCCGATCCATAGCGTGCGTCTGCCGGGGTACGTGGCGCACCAGGAAGTGCTCTTCGGCGGCGACGGTGAGACGCTGACCATTCGCCACGACTCGCTCTCGCGCGACTCGTTCGGGCCGGGGATCGTCCTCGCCGTGCGCAACGTTCGCAAGAGCAAAGCCGGTCTTACGATCGGACTCGAATCCCTACTCTTTCCGGAGGCTACCTCGTGAGGGTCGCGGTTATCGGTGCAACGGGTGTCGTCGGAGAGACGATCCTGCGCGTGCTCGAAGAACGGAACGTTCCGGTCGAAACGCTCTTGGCGTACGCATCGCGCGAACGCGAGAACGCGGTGAGTTTTCGCGGCGTATCGCTGCCGGTTGCGGTTGCAACCTCGCAGCGAATTATCGCCGACCGGCCGCACGTCGCGTTCTTTGCATCCAGCGACGATGCGAGTGCGGAGATGGCGCAGGCCCTCGCCGATGCCGGCATCATCGTGATCGACAACTCATCGACGTTCCGGCTCGATCCGGCCTGCCCGCTGGTGGTGCCGGAAGTGAACCCGCAATCGATCCAACCGAGTCATCGCATCTTTCCGGTCGGCAACTGCACGGCGATCGTGCTGTGCGTCGGCCTCGCGCCGATCGAACGTGCGGTGGGCTTGAAGGCGGTGCGCGTGTCGACCTATCAGGCGGTCAGCGGCGCCGGTCGCGCGGGGCTCGACACGCTGGCCGACGAGGAAGCCGGGAAACCGCCGAACGGTACGTTTGCGGCGCCGATCTTGCATAACGTCGTACCGCAAGTCGGTTCGTTCAGCGGCATCGGTAACAACGGCGAAGAGGACAAGGTCGCACAGGAAACGCGCAAGACGCTCAACCGGCCGGATCTCCACGTGGCCGCCACGTGCGTGCGCGTGCCGGTGCGGCGCGCGCATAGCGAAGCGGTGTTTTTCGAGACGGAACGTCCGACGAGCCTTGAAGAACTCGGCGATGCATTGGCCGCCGCGCCGGGCGTCGTGTTCCACGATCGCGGCATCGTCACGCCGCTCGACGTGGAGAACACCGACGTCGTGCACGTTGCGCGCCTGCGCGGCGAGACCGAGGGCGACGAGAAGCGCTTCATGATGTGGGTCGTCGGCGATCAGCTGCGCAAGGGCGCCGCGACCAACGGCGTGCAGATTCTCGAATTGCTGATCGAACAAGGGCGCTTCACGGCGGTCGCATCGTGAACATCGTCGTGCAGAAGTTCGGCGGCTCGTCGGTGTCGACGCCCGAGTTGCGCGAGATCGCAGCCTCGCGCGTGCGCGAGGCGATCAACACCGGGGCGCAAGTCGTTGTCGTCGTCAGCGCGATGGGCCGTCAGCCGGATCCGTATGCGACCGATACGCTGCTCAGCCTCATCGGCCCCGTGCGCGGAGGCCCGAACCGCGATTTGCTGCTCGCCGTGGGCGAGATGATCTCGGCGTCCGTCTTCGCGGAACTGCTTTCATCGCTCGGAAATCCCGCGCAGGCGATGACCGGCGGCCAAGCCGGCATCCTCACCGACGACACGTACGGCGACGCACACATTCTCGAAGTCGATCCGAACCCGGTGCTCGCGCTGATCGAAAAGGGCATCGTTCCGGTGGTAACCGGCTTCCAAGGCGCGACGCGCAGCGGCGGCGTCTCGACGCTCGGCCGCGGCGGCAGCGATCTCACGGCGATCGCCCTCGGCGAAGCGCTGAAAGCCTCGTCGGTCGATATTTTCACGGACGTGAGCGGCGTCTTCACTGCCGACCCGCGCCGGGTTGCCGACGCGCACTCAATCGATCGCGTCACGCCGGCCGAGATGGTCGAGCTTGCCGGCAACGGCGCGAAGGTAATGCACTCGAAGGCCGCCGAGCTCGCGCACGCTACCAAGACGCCGTATGCGGTGAAGGGCCTGCGCAGCAACGTCGGCACCCTCATCGACGACGACGCACCGATCGACCGCGATCGTCCGGTCACCGGAATCACGGCGTTACGCAACGTCGCGTTTTTCCGCGTCATTCAAGGTCTAAGCGATGAGGGTGGACGCGCCACGCTCGACCGCGAGCTATTCGATCGCTTGGCGGCGAAGAACATCTCCATCGACATGATCAACGTTAACGACGCCGGTGTCTTTTTCGTGTGCGACGATGAAAACGTCGAACGCGTGCGGGCCGAACTGCACAACCTCAACCTCGCGCTGCGCGTGCGCATGCATTGCGCTAAGCTCTCGATCGTCGGCGCCGGGATGCGCGGTACGCCGGGCGTCATGGCCGGCGTTGTGCGCGCCGTAAGCAAAGCCGCGGTCGAGATCATTCACTCGACCGACTCGAACATCACGATTTCGGTGCTCGTGCCCGACGAAGGCGCCGGCCGCGCCGAACAAGCGCTGCACGACTTCTTCGCGCTCGGGCCCCAGACCGCGGCGGTGGTGTCGTGAAGGCGCTCGGGCGGCTCTTCACCGCGATGATCACGCCGTTCGATACGAAGGGCGCGGTCGACCTCGACGAAGCCGCGCGCATCGCGCAGTTCCTCGTCGACCGCGGCAACGACGGGGTGATCGTCAGCGGTACGACGGGTGAATCGCCGGCGCTGGAAACCGATGAGAAGCTGGCGCTTTTTGCGGGGATCAAGGACACGCTCGGCGCGAGTGCGACCGTGATCGCGGGAACCACCGGCAACAACACCCACCACTCGGTCGAGTTAACCAAAGAAGCGGAAAAGACCGGCGTCGACGCTATCCTGGCCGTGGTGCCGTACTACAACAAGCCGCCGCAGGATGGTTTGCTGCGTCACTTCGGCGCGATCGCCGAGGCAACGTCGCTGCCGGTCGTGCTCTACAACATCCCCGGCCGCACCAACGTCAACATGCTGCCGGAGACGATCCACGAACTCGCGCGCCGGCACGAGAACATCGTCGGGGTCAAAGAGTCGAGCGGCAACGTGGAGCAATTCACGGCGCTCGTACGCGACCGCGTGCGCGAAGACTTCACCGTGCTCTCGGGCGACGATTATTTCTATCTGCCTTCGCTCGCACTCGGCGCGTACGGCTGCATCAGCGTGGCCGGGCATCTGTGCAGCCGCGAACTGCGCGCGATGGCCGACGCCTACGATAGCGGCGAGGTCGAAACCGCCGGCCGCATCCATCGCGATCTGCAAGCGCTCTTCAGCGCGCTTTTCGCGCATCCGAGTCCCATTCCGGTAAAGTGGGCAATGAACGAGTACGGCTTTAAGGCCGGCGCGTGCCGCCCGCCGATGGGCGAGATGCCCGAGGATCTCAAGGCCGTGTTGCGGCCGCTGATCGCTCCCTACCGGCCGGAGTGATTCGAACGGAATCTTCGATCCGCATTCTCGGTTGCCGTGTCGATGCCGTAAGCCGCGCCGAAGCAGTCGACCGCATCGTCGCTCTCGCACAGGGTGAAACGCCGTCGCTCGTGGTGACGCTGGGCGTCGAGATGACGATGTTCGCGCAACGCGATACGCGTTTCCGCAACCTGGTGAATGGTGCCGCGCTCTCGATCTGCGATACGATCGGCCTGCTGCTTGCATCGCGTGCGCGGCGCGGTCCGCTGCGCGAACGTGTAACCGGCGTCGATCTGATCGACCCGCTGGCAGAACGTTCCGCCGCGCACGGCGACCTGCGGTTCTTTTTCTTCGGCGGCGCGCCCGGCGTCGCGGAACGTGCGGCGATCGCGCTGCGCAATCGCTATCCCGGCGTCGCCATTGTGGGAACGCGTGACGGCTATTTCGCGCCCGGACAAAGCCCGACGATTGTCGCATCGATCGTCGCGAGTAAAGCGAACGTATTGCTGGTGGGGCTTGGAAGTCCGAAGCAAGAATATTGGCTCGAGGACTATCTCGCTGCGACGAAGTGCGGCGTGGGCGTCGGTGTCGGTGGTTCGTTCGATGTCGTTGCGGGAACAGTTCCTCGAGCACCACGCGTGTGGCGGCGGGCCGGTCTCGAATGGCTCTACCGCCTCATCCGTCAACCGTCGCGATGGCGGCGTCAACTCGCGCTTCCCCGGTTCGTCATTGCAGCCACGCGCGAGGCCATCGCACACAGAGGAAGTCGTCAACCGTGAACTCGGCAAAAGCTATGATCCTCGCCGGCGGAATGAGCACGCGTCTCTATCCGCTCACGAAGCAAGTTCCGAAGCCCTTGGTTCCGGTGGCCGGCGAGCCGATCACCGCGCACATCATGCGCTGGCTGCAATCGTTCGGCTACACCGACCTTGCGATCAACGTGCACTACCTCGCCGATCGAATCGAAGCCGCATTCGGCGACGGCTCGCGTTACGGCGTCAAGCTCAACTACTTGCACGAAGCCGAACTGATGGGCAGCGCGGGCGCGCTCAAGCCGCTAGAGTCGTTCTTCACCGAAACGTTCGTCGTCGTGGGCTGCGACGATCTCACCGATGCCAATCTCGATGCGCTGGTCGCATTCCACAAGGAACGCGGTGCGCTCGCGACGATCGGCCTGATCGAAGCCGAAGAAGTCGATCAGTACGGCGTGGTGATCACCGACGACCGCGGCCGGATCGTCGAGTTTCAAGAGAAGCCGCCGAAGGGCACCGAGCGCTCGAAGCTCGTGAACACGGGTATCTACGTTTTCGAACCGGCGATCTTCGATCACATTCCGGCCGGTACGTTCTACGATTTTGGTAAGGGCGTGTTCCCGGCGCTGCAGGCTGCCGGCGCGGATTTCTTCGGGATGCGGTTGGGCGGGGCGTACTGGCGTGACATCGGCACGCCGGCGGAATACCGCTTGGCGACGGCCGACGTGCTGGCCGGACGCGTTCACCTGCGCGGCGCTCGCGCGACCGGCGTGCCGGCCGGCGTGCGCCTCGGCAACGACGTGCGCATCGAAGGCGACGTGCGGCTGGGCAGCAACGTGAGCGTGGGACGCCGCGTGCGGATCGTCGGACCGGCCGTCATCGGTGACGGCGTGCGCATCGGCGATGAAGCCGTCGTCGAGCGCTCCATCGTGTGGGACGACGCGACGCTTGGCGACCGCGCGGTCGTACGCGATTCGATCGTCGGAATCGGCTACGACGTGCTGGCCGACACGGCGCTCATCGACCGCATCGTCGCGAACGAACCGATCGCCACGTAGCCTATTGCCGGCTCTCGTAGTCGACGACCCAGCGCTTGAACTCGTCGATCGGCAGCGCGTGGGAGATCGCGAAGCCTTGCATGTACCGGCACGGACGCTGCCGCAGCCAGCCGATCTCGCCGAGTTGTTCCACGCCTTCAGCCAGTGATTCGAAACCGAAACGTGCGGCAATGGAGATGATCGTATCGGCGATCGTTTCGTCGTTCGGGTCGGTCAAGACGCCGGAGATGAAGCTGCGGTCGATCTTCACGATGTCGACCGGCAACCGCTTGAGCGAAGATAACGACGAGTAGCCGGTACCGAAGTCGTCGATCGCGATCCGAACGTTGAGCCGCCGCAGTGCGCGGCAGACCAGGCGCGTTGCTTCTACGTCGCGCATGGCGTCGCTCTCCGTGATCTCGACGCCGAGATGTTCGAGTGCGACGCCGCTCCGGGCAGCTTCGATGAGCGCGCGGATCACGCTGCGATCTCCCGCTTGCCGCCCGGAGAGATTGAAGTACAGGCGGAATTCGGATCGGTGCGCCGCCAGGTCGTTGGCCACGGCGCACGCCTCGCGCATCACCCAGGAATCGATGGCGCTGATGATGCCCGATTGTTCGGCGAACGGAATGAAGTGTTGCGGCAGCAGCATCCCGCGCACGGGATGATTCCAGCGGATCAGCGCCTCACAACCGGTAACGCGGCCGGTGGTGATTTCAACGTGCGGCTGATAGTGAAGTTCGAACTGGTCGCCGGCCAAGGCTTCGGCGAGTTCGTTGCGCAACGCCGTGCGGCGATGCGCGTCGCCTTCCATTCCCGCTTCGTAGAAGACGAGCGATCCGTGGCCGCGCTGCTTGGCCCGCACGAGCGCGGCGTCCGCATGCGAGAGGATGGCCTCGATACTGGTGCCGTCATCGGGTGCGAGAGAAACCCCGAGGCCGGCCGTCCGCATGATGAACTCCTTGCCCTCGCGGTCGCCGGTCGAAAAGCCGCGCGTAAATGCCTCGGCGAAGCTGAGGGCGCGGCTGAGAACGAAGTCTTTCGAGATCGGGTTGCCGATGTATACCCCGAAAACGTCGTCGCCGACGCGCCCTACGAACTCGTCGTCCGCGGCGCGCAAGCGTAGCGCGTTCCCGACCTCGACGAGCACCGCATCGCCGATCAAGTGACCGTACGATTCGTTGATTTCGCGGAAGGCATCGACGTCGACAAGAATGATGGCGTAGCGCGAACTCGTGCGTGCGGCCGAACGCACGGTCGACCGGAACTGCGAGCGGTTGAGCAAGCCCGTGAGCACGTCGTGCGACTGCTGATACTGGATGCGTTCGAACTGCCAGCGCTGTTGCACGTGGTTGGCGAAAAACGACGCCAGGACGTCGATATAAACGTGATCGCGCGGACCGAGCGGCACGGAGGCCGCGTCGACCGATGCAAATGACAAACCCCACGTCGAATTCCCGGCGCCGAACGTGGTGACGATGAGCGCCCGCGTCTCGTGCGCGAGCGCAAACGAACTCGCGACGTCGCTCTCGAGAATGTCGTCCCACGCCCGCGTCCCACCGCCGCCGGCGACGACCTTGCCGATGATGGTCCGGTCGAGCGGAATGACGGCGCCGACGTGCGTATGCAGGCGGCGGCTCTGCGGCTCGCCGGCCAGCGCTTCGACGATCACGTCGTTCTCGTGCACGCGCCAGAGCATGCCGCGAAACTCCTGATTCGGCCGGATGGCCGCGGCCGCTTGGAGCAGCATCGCCTGCAGCAGCTCTTCGTTGCGCAGCGAGCGGTCGTTCACGAGCGTCCAGAGCCCTTCGAGCCGCTCGGCGTGGTGGCGCGAGTATTCCTCTTCATTGCGCAGCGACGCTTCGAGTTGGTCGACCTCCAGCTGCTTGGCAAACGACGATGCGAGAACTTCGAGATAGGCGAGATCGGCCGGGCTGAAAGGCGTGAGCGCCGGTGTTGGCGACGCGAACGTGAGCGAATAGCGTGACCCGCCGGCCTCGAATTGGGTAGAGATCACGGCGCGCCAACCGAGCCGTTGGAGAGCTCCCGGAAAGTCGTTGTGGATGGCGAGGTCTTCCCACGCCTGCGTTCGTCCGACGCTCGGAATGATCGTTTGGCTAAGCGGGGACCGCCGGCCGACGGTGATCCGCTTTGCGAGCGGATCGTCGTCGTCCGGAGCTATGCCGACGCCGATCACGACAACTTCGTCGCCCTCGACGCGTCCGAGGAGAGCGCGGAATCGTTGTTCCGGCCGGATGGCCGCAGCCGCGCGCCGCAACATCGCAAAGATCAATTCCTGGCCGCGCAGCGTCGGGTTGTTCGCAATCTGCCAGAGTGCCTCGAGCCGCTCGGCGTGCTGACGCGATTGCTCTTCTTGGTCACGTAAGGATTCTTCGAGCCGGTCGAGTTCCAGTTGCTTTGCGAACGCCGATGCGAGCACGTCGATATAGGCCGAGTCGGCCGGACTAAATTTTTGCGGTGCCGGTTCGGACGAGACGAACGTTAGCGAATAACGCGAGCCCGCCGCTTCAAACTGCGTCGAGATCACCGCGCGCCAACCCCGGGCCACGAGCGTCGAAGGTAACGCCGGCTCCGAGGCAAGGTCTTCCCACGCGCGCGTGTGATCGATCAGCGGAATAATCGTGCGTTCGAGTGGCGATCGCCGGCCGACGCGCAGCAGATGAGCGTCCGGATCGCGGTCTTCGGGATCGAACGCGAGGCCGACGAGGACGGCTTCGCCTCCCTCGATGCGGCCGAGTATGCCGCGAAAGCGTAGCGGCGGGCGGATCGCGTCCGCGCCGTGTCGCAGCATCGCGTGCATGAGCCCTTCTCCGCGCAGTTTGGGATTGTTGGCGATTTGCCAGAGGGCTTCCAGCCGCTCCGCATGTTGCCGTGCGCATAACTCGGCTTCGGCGATTTCCGCCTGCATCGAGTCGAGTTCGAGCTGGCGCGCGAAGAACGATCCGAGCAATTCAATATATTCGGCGTCCTCGAGACCGAATGGGTTACCCGACGTCACTTCCTGCGAGCCGAGCGTGAGCACGTAGGTCATTCCGGCGGCCGCGAACTGCGTCGTGATCTGGCTGCGCAAGCCCACTTCGCGCGCAATCGCCGGCAAATCGGTGAGCGCCGAGCAATCGTCCCAGGATTGTGTGCGGGTGCCGTTGAGATCGCGCACGCGGAGCAACTCGCTGCGTTCGATACGCGTGCCGATGGGCAACAGCGTGGTCGCATTGCCGCCGCTAGGGCCGAAGTGCCCGACGCTAACGTCGAGAACGTAGACCGATCCTTCGAGATGCCCGAGCGTGCCGACGTACGATTGTCCGGGACGTATGGCAACCGCGGCTTCGCGCACCATGGCCAGCAGCAGTTCTGCGCCGACGAGGTCGGTCGTGTTGACGATGCGCCAAAGCGACTCGAGCCGCTCGGCGTGTTGGCGCGAATGGACCTGTTCGGCTTGCAGCGATTCGCCGAGTTCGTTGACCTCGAGCTGCTTTGCGAACGACGACGCCAACAGATCGAGGTAGGCCGAGTCTTCCGGAGTGAACGGCCTCGTGGCCGGTTCGGGCGAGCAAAACGTGAGCGCGTACGTCGAGCCGCCGGCCTCGAATTGGGTTGAGATGGCCGAGCGCCACCCGATTGCCGCCAACCTTCCGGCGAAGTCGGTCGTGCCGGCGAGGTCTTGCCAGGCTTGTGTCCGGCCGACGAGCGGATCGATCGTGCGTTGGAAGGGAGCGCGGCGGCCGACGTACAGGCGTTTGGCAAGTGGATGATCGTCGCCGGGCTCGACCCCGATGCCAACCGTCACCACCTCGTTGCCTTCGATGCGCCCGAGTTGACCGCGGAAGCGGGGTTGCGGCCGGATCGCCGCGGCGGCTTGCTGCATCATAGCGAGGATGAGTGCCTGGCCGCGCAGTGAGGGGTCGTTGGCGATCTGCCAGAGGGCCTCGAGGCGTTCGGCATGATGGCGCGCGCGAAGTTCGGCTGCAGCCAGCGTCCCTTGCAATCCATCGAGTTCGATCTGACGGGCGAAGAACGAACCGAGCAGTTCGATATAGGTGAAGTCCTCGGGGCCGAACGGCTTCGATGAGGGCGGCTCGCTCGAGCCCAGCGTCAGCACATGAATCGTGCCATCCACCAGGAACCTCGTCGTGATCTGACTTCGCAAGCCCACGAGGCGCGCGCGTTCCGGCAGATCCGGAAGCGTTTGGCAATCGTCCCACGCTTGCGTGCGCCCCGCTTCGAGATCGCGAACGTCTACGGTGGCGCTGCGTTCCATACGCAGCCCGACCGGCAGCAAACGGCGCGCGTCGTCCGCCTCGGGACCGAATTGGCCGGCGACGGCATCGAGCACGTATTCCGTACCCTCGATGTGGCCCAGCGTGCCGGCATAGGCGTGGCCGGGCTGCATCGATACCGCGGCCTCGTGCAACATGGCGATCAGCAGTTGTCCGCCGCGCAGCGCGGGCGTGTTGACGATGCGCCAAAGGGACTCGAGGCGTTGGGCCTGCCGGCGCGTTCGCGCATCGGAGTTAGGCATCGGAGTCAGGGGGAGGCGGCATAGATAACCTAGCCAACGTGCGGCACCTTTAGTACGTTGGGACAGATTTGGCCAAGGGCCTGCCGTCGGAGTCTCGCGGCATCGAGCCCGGGGCGTGATGGAGAGAACGATGTGGACTGCAATCCGTCCGTGGCTCTTCCCGGTCTGGTGTATCGGCTGCGGTGAACCGGGTACCGGTCTCTGCGCCGGATGCGCGGGCTCGGCTCGCTCCCGCGGACTGACGCTCGACGACCTGACGGTCCGCGCCGCGGGCGAGTACGGTGGTGTGCTGCGCGACGCCATTCTCGCGCTCAAGCGTGGCGAGCGGGCGTATCTCGATCCGCTCGCCGCGCTATTGGCGCCGCTTGTGCCGCCGGGTACGTCGCTGGTGCCCGTAACGACCACGCGCCGGCGGGCCGCGGCGCGCGGCTTCGATCAAGCGCGCGAGTTGGCACGGCGGGCGGCGGTCCTGCGCGCGGGCGTGGCCGTAGACGTGCTGGAGAAGCGCGGCGCTGCCCAGCGCGGGCTTGGTCGCGGCGATCGTCTGGACGCCCGCGGGCGCTTTTTCCTCCGGCCGGGCGTCGCCGTTCCGCCCCGCGCGCTGTTGCTCGACGACGTGCTCACGACCGGGGCCACCTTGCGCGATGCAGCCCGCGTGCTAGCGGCCGCAGGCTGTTGCGTCCTCGGCGCGGCGGTCGTCGCGCACACGCCGCCCGGCCGCGAAACCCCGCGCTCCGGCGGAAGGTTTGTCGAAGCGTGAAAGCCATTTGGAACGGCGCCGTGCTCGCCGAAAGCAACCGTACCGAAGTGGTCGAGGGAAACCAGTACTTTCCGCCCGACTCGATCAAACGCGAATACTTCAAAGACAGCGCGACGACGAGCGTGTGTCCGTGGAAGGGCACCGCGTCGTACTATACGGTCGACGTCAACGGCAAACAGAATGCCGACGCGGCCTGGTATTATCCGGCGGCCAAGGACGCGGCAAAGAACATCGAGGGCTACATCGCGTTTTGGAAAGGCGTCGAGGTTCAGCCGTAGACCGAACCGACGCCACGTATCTCGCCCGTGCGGTCGAACTAGCCGCGCGCGCCCGCGGCGAAACCGCACCGAACCCGCCGGTGGGTGCGGTGATCGTTCGCGACGGACGCACGCTGGGTGAAGGCTGGCATCATCGCAAGGGCGATCCGCACGCGGAAGCGGAAGCGCTGCGCGCGGCGCGCGACATGGGCGAAGACGTTCGCGGTGCGACGATGTACGTAACGCTCGAGCCGCACGATCACGAATCGGCGATGCCGCGCTGCAGCGTTGCGGTCATCGACGCGGGCATCGCGCGGGTCGTGGTGGGCGTGCTCGATCCGAACGTGCGCACGCACGGCAACGGCGTTGCGCGCATGCGCGCTGCAGACGTCGCAGTCGACGTCGCGGAAGATCCGGCGTGCCTCGCGCTGATCGAGCGCTTCGCCTACACGATCGATTCGGTGCTGCCCTTCGTTACGCTGAAGATGGCGATGTCGCTGGACGGCTTCGTTTCGCCGCGAGCCGGGTCGCATCGCGTTACCGGAGAAGAAGCGCGGGAGCGCGTGTACGATCTGCGCGCCGAACACGATGCGGTCATGGTCGGGGCGGGAACCGTGCGCGTCGACGATCCGCTCTTGACGGTGCGCCCGCACCGCACGCGCGTCAAGCCGTATGCGCGCGTCGTCGTTTGTGAGACCGCATCGGTGCCGCTCGCGAGCCGCGTGCTTGCGGCGCCGCCCGATGCGCCCGCAGGAAGCTATCGTCCGACGATCGTCCTCGCACCGGCCGGCTTCGCGGATGTGTTTACGCCGCTCGGCGAACGCTGCGAGGTGCTTTTGGCGGGCGAGCCCGACGCGCTGCAACTCGATTTGCGCGCGGCAATGCTGGCCTTGCGCGGAGCCGGGATCACCACGGTCTTGTGCGAGGGCGGCCCCACCTTGGCGGCGCGCCTCATCGCGGCCGGGCTCGTGGAGCGCGTCGTCTGGTTCGTCGCGCCCGTCTTCTTTGCAGCGCCGGGTGCCGTGCCGGTGCTCGCGGGCGCCGATCTCGGCGCACTCGCAAACGGATGGGCGTTCGATGAGGTCGAACGGGTGGGCAACGATCTTATGATTACCGCACGGCTGCCGCATGTTTAGCGGCCTTATCGCTCATCTGGGCCGGGTTGCGTCGCTGCGCGGCGACCTGCGCAACGGCATGGTGCTCACGATCGAGGCGCCGGACGCGGTTGCCGAAGGCGTCGCCGAGAAAGATTCGATCGCCGTCAACGGCGTATGTTTGACGGTCGTGAAGCACGACGCGCGCACGATGACCTTCGACATCGTTCCGGAGAGCGTAGCGCGCGCCGGGTTCGATGCGTTGCGTGAAGGCGACCCGGTAAACGTGGAACTCTCGCTGCGGATGGGCGACCGGTTGGGCGGCCACCTCGTCTACGGTCACGTCGATGCGAACGCCGCAATCGTTGGGAAGCCGGCCGAAGGTCAAGGCCACCGTTTGACGATCGAACGTCCGCACGCGGTCGACCGCTTCATCGTCGAGAAGGGCTTCATCGCCATCGACGGCATCAGTCTGACCATCGCGTCGGTGACGCCCGATTACTTCACGATCGCGTTGATTCCGGAAACCTCGCGCCGGACGACGCTCGGTTCGAAGGGCGCCGGAGCGCGCGTGAACATCGAGATCGATCCGGTCGCGCGCTACGCCTTCGCCGCCGTCGACGCCTATCGCAGCGCCGACGACGCCGGCAGCGCAACCGACGACGAACTCGCCTGGGCCTACGAGATCTAGGGACGCAGCTTCCGCACCGGTTCGCCGTATTCGGTGACCGACGTTTCGGCGGCGTATGATTCGATGTTGACGCCGGTGTAATCGCCGGGCGTCCAGGCGGGATATTTGAAGCGCAAGCCGCCGTCCACCGGGATGTCGGCGCCGGTAATGAACGACGATTCATCCGAGGCGAGAAACACGGCTGCCCAAGCGAGGTCCGATGCGCGGGGGAAGCGCTCGAGCGGAATAGCTTTGAGATAATCGTCGCGTGAATAGAACGAACGGCGCGGCGGCGCGCTGTAACCGGTTTCCAATTCGTCCGACATCTTCGTCCACAGCTGGTGTTCCATCGCGCACGGCGTGATCGTGTTGACGCGGATGCCGTCGTGGGCGAGATCCATCGCCGCCGAACGCGCGAGATTCAACAGAGCGGCTTTGGCGGCCGTGTATGCGGCGCCCGCGGCTTCACCGAAGTGTGCGGCGGTGGAGAGCAGGTGGATGATGCTGCCGCGCGTGCCGGCGGCAATCATCGCGCGGGCGGCGTGTTTCGTCGTGAGCATGCCCGCGGTCGGATAGCTGAGCAGCGTCTCGGTCCAGGCGGCGAGGTCCATGTCGACAACCGGCGACCAATGGATCTTGCCCGCCATGTTGACGATGCAGTCGATCCGTCCGTACCGCGCGACGGTCTCTGCGACGAGGCGCGCGACATCGGCTTCGACGACTGCATCGCCGGCGAGTGCGGCTGCCTCGAAGCCGCGATCGCAAATGAATGCTGCCGTTTTCTCGGCCACCGCGAGGTTCAGGTCGCTGACCGCTACCCGTGCGCCTTCGCGCGCGAGAAAGTGGGCGATCGTTCCGCCGATGTTCGGACCCGCGCCGAAGACCAGGGCCACCTTGCCGTTCAACCGCATGTCTTAACTCCGCGCGACGGCGCTGATGATGTCTTGCGCGGGAAATGCGGCCTTGATGAGCCCGTATTTCGCCGCGAGGTCGACGCCCGGCTGCACGAGCTGCGGCGTAAGCGCCGTTTGGTAATCGGGCCGCGGCAGCGCTTCGATCTTGGCCAGGTCTTGCTTGAGATTTTTAGCCAGCACTTGCGCCGCGTCGTGTTTGTTGGCGTTGGCCCACTTCGTCGCATCGCGCATCACGCCGAGGAACCGGCGTGCGTCATCGGGATGTTTGGTCAACCAGTCGTTGGCGGCCAGCCACGCCGAAATCACCCAGCGCGGCGCGACGGAATCGTAGGCTTGGCCGACCACGCGCAGCGGGTCGCCGGGCGCGCCGGCAGTCGGCGCGAATGCGCGGTTGATCGAGGCGGCATCGATGCGCTTCGCGCGCACCGCATCCGGCATGGTCGGAAAGGGCAGCTCGATGAACTTTACTTTGGTGGAATCGCCGCCGCCCGCATCGATCCAATTGCGAACGGAGAGTCCCGCGATCTCTTGCAGCCCGCTTACGGCAAGCGATTTGCCCTCGAGATCCTTTGGACCGCGGATGGGCCCGTCGCGGTCGACGACGACGATGCCGGTGGTTGCATCCTTGGATGAGTAGTAGTTCGACGCGCACAGAAAGCTGAGCGTCAGGCCGCGCTCATGTGCGGCCGAGAGCGCGACGATGTTGGAGAAGCCGATATCGAGCGATCCGCCGGCGACCGCCGACATGATGCTCGCGCCGTTGGTCAGCGGCGTCAGTTCGAGATCGAAGCCGGCTTTCTCGAAGAGACCGAGCTCGCGGGCGTAGTAGGGTTGCGCGGCGACGTCGGTCGGGATCAGCCCGATGCGCAACGTGGTGCGCGTTGACTGCGCGCGCGCCGGCAGCGGCGCCAGGCACGCGCCGAGCGCGAGCGAGAGAGCCGCAGCGCGGTTCATTGGTGCTCCGGTCCCGCCGCATGCTGCGTCGGCAACGCCACCGATTCTGCCAGCGGGCGCCAGGTTTTTGCCGGCTTGCCTTCGCGCAGCAGCTCGAGTTCGCGAAAGTAGATTTTGCGCAAGAACGCGATGCCGGCGTCCGAGCGGCCGAGGATCTCGTTTTCGCGATCGACGATCGCGCCCTGACCGACCTGGGCAACGTAATCTTGCGCGTTGGTCAAGTCGGAGTGTTCGTCGGCCGGATACTTGTGTTCGTAGAACAGTTCGTCGTGATGATCGGCCGGGGTGTAGTTTTCATGGTCCTCCCACTCGGCCATCAACGCGTCGTCGATCTCACGGCCCTGCGAGGGCATTGCGTAGATGTTCATGCGCTGCGTGTGCGTGTCGTCGATCGGCACGTTCCAGATGCCGGCGTCGACCCACGGACCGCCCGTCTGCGGTCCAGGTACGACGATGTGGTTGTTGTTCGGAAACGTCCAGTCGCTCACGCGCACGTTGTCGGCGGCGCGCGTTGCAACTTGACGGATGCCGGCGTCGGTTTCGAAGTACTCGAGTTCCGGCAGCACCTGCGAAACATTCGTGACGAACCGGCCTTCGATACCGCGCGCGTGAACGAAGCTGACGTGCAGCGCATCGAGCGAATTTTCGACGAGCTGTAGCCAGTTGCATGGCCATACTTGCCGTCGCACAACGTGAAAGCCATTGCCTTCGAACGCGGGTTTTCGCGGCAAGTCGAACGGCGGCGGATCGCCGGGCCCGAGATAGGCGAAGATGAGGCCGCCGTATTCGCGCAGCGGATAGCCGGCGATCTTGATGTTGGGGCGTGCGGCGTCGCGTTCGGCCGGGCGCAACGTGCACTGGCCCGTGCCGTCGTAGGTCCAGCCGTGGTACATGCAGCGGATCTCTTCGCCGTCGACCCAGCCGGTGTGCAGCACGGTCAAGCGGTGCGCGCAGCGTGCGCCGACGAGGTGCGGGTTGCCGCTCGCCGAGCGGTAGAGCGTGAGATCTTCGCTGAACACGCGGATCGGTTTCGCCGTTCCCGGCGCGAGGTGTTTGGCAATCGCGACCGGCTGCCAGAAGCGGCGCAGCAGGTCGCCCATCGGCGTGCCGGCGGCGGTCCGCGCGAGTTCGCTCAGGCGCTCGCCGCGGCGTTGTTGGCGTTCTTCGATCCTCATGCGCGCGCCAACGGGTCGAGAATCTCCGCCGCCGCCAGCGGCGCGTGCAGTAAGCCGTATTTTACCGCTAGATCGATCGGCGGCTGTATCAGGGCCGGCGTGAGCGAGGTGATGTAGGGCACGCGTTGGACGGCTTCGACTTGCTCGACGGGTTCGTTGACGGCGCGGGCGAGAATCGCCGCGGATTCGCGGTGATGGGCGTTTCCCCAGATCGCGGCCTGGCGCATGACGCCGGTGAAGGCTTGCGCTTCGGTGGGATGTTTGGCGATCCAATCTTTCGTTGCGACCCACGCCGACGTCGACCAGCGTGGTGCCACCGCATTGTAGGTGTTGGCCAGCACGCGCAGCGGGTCGCCCGTCTTTCCGATCGTGGGCGCAGTGGTGCGATTGAGCGATGCGGCGTCGACGCGTCCGCTGCGCACCGCCTCGGGCATGGCTCCGAACGGCAACTCGATAAAGCGGGCTTTCGACGGATCGGCCGCGTTGATTTCCATGTAGTGCTTGATCGTCATCGCTGCAAGCTCGTTGATGCCGCTCACGGCGATGGTCTTGCCCTCGAGATCCTTGGCCGTGCGGATCGGTGAATTGCTCGCAACGGCCAGCAGTCCGCTGACGTCGTCGTCGGAGTTATGGACGACGGCGGCCGCGATGAACGCAAACGGCAAGCCTTTTTCGTGGGCCACGGCGACCGCGACGATGTTCGAGAACCCGACGTCGAGTGCACCCGCCGTCAGGGCGGCGAGAATCGCCGCGCCGTTGGAGATCGTACTCAGTTCGACGTCGAGGCCGGCTCTCTCGAACATCCCGAGGTCTTTCGCATACCACGCCTGCGCGGCGAAGTCGCTGGGGATCAGCGCGAGACGCAGTTTGGCGCGCGTTTGGGCGCGAGCGGGCTGCGGCGTCGAGAGTGCGATGGCCGCACCGGTGGCAAGAAACGTACGACGCTGCATCGAGGCGGCTTCGCCGCGCCCGAGCGCGAAACCGGCAGCCATGAAACGACTTCCGGCGATCGCGCTGCTCGCCTTGGCGCTCGCCGCTCCGGCGGGCGCGCAGACCACCACGCTGCACATCGGCACGACGCCGACCGACACCGGTGCCCAAGTGTACTATGCAATCGACCTTGGCCTCTTCAAGAAAGCGGGCTTCGAGGTTGAGGTCAGCTCGCTCAATGCGGGCACGGCGATCGCCACGGCCGTAAGCGCCGGTTCGTTCGACATCGGGCAATCGGCCGTCTCTTCGCTAGCGGTCGCGCACGAGCACAACATCCCGTTCGTCATCATCGCACCAGGCGGCGCGTATTCGAGCAAGGTGCCGACCTCCGAGTTGATCGTGGCGAAAAACTCAGCCGTCACCCGGGCCTCGGATCTGGTGGGCAAAGTCGTTGCCGTTAACGCGCTCAAGAGCATCACCTCGATTGCGGTCGATGCGTGGCTCGATGCGAACGGCGTCAAACCGGACTCAGTGAAATTTCTCGAACTGCCGTTTACCGAAACGTCGATCGCGCTTACGTCGGGCCGCATCGATGCGGCGTTCATCTCCGAACCGAGCCTCGGCGTGGCGCTGCAAAACGGCGCGCGAATCATCGGCCATCCCTACGATGCGATCTCGCACGACTTCCTGATCAGTGCCTGGTACACGACAGCGGACTACGCCAAAGCCCATCCCGACATCGTGCGCAAGTTCGCGGCGATCATGGCGGAAGCCGGCGCGTGGGCCAACACCCACCAGACCGAATCGGCGGCCATTCTGCAAAAATACACGAAGGTTGAGAACACCGGTACGATGCGCCGCATCACGTACGTCAGCCGGCTCGTGCCGGCGCAGGTGCAGCCGCTGATCGATGCCTCCGCTAAATACGGGATCATCGAGAAGACGTTTCCGGCGACCGACCTCTTCGCACCCGGACTGCGCTAGTTTCCGCGGTGCGGCGCCGTTTGCAGAAAAGCGGCGACGGGCGTAGCCCAGAACTTCGCGAGCGAGACGGTTCCGTGGCCGCGCGTGTCGACGCTCGCCGGAATCAGCAGTAAGCGGCCCTGCTTCACGCGTTTGAGGGCGTTCACCAGAATGCCGGTCTCGGGCGGATTGCGCTCGTCGTCGGCGGAGTTCACGGCGAGCAGCGGCGCGCTGATCTTTTCGAGACCGGGCGCGGCGTTGTAGTCGCGCGCTGAATCCCACTGGTAGAGCACGTCGTTGGCGTCGCCGGGGAACGGGGCCGCGAGGCGCGCGTCGAGCATTTTGTCGGCGGCTTCGCGCGTCGGTGCGAGGGCTTGATAGGCCATCGAGCCGCCGCTGGTCGCGACGCCGAAGAAGACGCTGGCGAAACGCGCGGACTTCGGCTGCGTGGTGTAGTTGCCGCCATTCCAGTCGGGATCGTTACGGATCGAGTCGACGATCAAACGCCGCATCATCCAGTTACGGCTGGCCATCTCCGTCGGCTGCGAGGCCATCGGTACGAGTGCGTCCATGAAGCTGGGATATGTCTCGCCCCACAGCCACGTTTGCATCCCGCCCATCGAGATGCCGAGCACGAGCCGCAAGTGGCGCACGTGCAAGCCTTCGGTGACCAGCCGGTATTGTGCTTGCACCATATCGTCGTAGTTGTAGCGCGGAAATGTGGCGCGCATGCCGTCCGACGGCCGCGCCGATTTGCCGGCCCCGATCGCATCGGGAATGATGATGTAGTACTTGGCCGCATCGAGCGGCTGCCCCGCACCGAAGAGCTCACCGCCGAGATCGGCGCCGAGAAAGCTCGCACCGGACGACGCGGTGCCGTGCAGCAGCAGCACGGGTTCGCCCGAAGGTGCGCCCATGGTCGTGTAATGCAAACGCAGTGCCGGCATCACATCGCCGGTGTGGAAGCGGAAGTTGGGCGCGGACCAATCGCCTTCGACCGGCGTTGGGAACGTTGCGGCCGAGGCCGGCGTGACGAGCGCGAGG